>Ga0316207_10002205_pt1 | contig 20776 bp, 22 predicted proteins | sample 6weekpyrite_MG_FD_204943 | JGI IMG/M metagenome (GOLD analysis project Ga0316207, IMG submission 204943) | Microbial mat bacterial communities from mineral coupon in-situ incubated in ocean water Damariscotta River, Maine, United States -... | ecosystem: Environmental > Aquatic > Marine >...
CTGGTTTGCTCATTGGAGTTGTGATTAATGGTACATTGGTTGGATAGGAAGAGCCGTATGAAGCGAGAGTTTCACGTACGGTTCTGTGAGAGACTAGAGGGGTGGTTCCTCTGGTCTACTCGACATTGTTGCACAAGCCAACCATTGCTACAGTCAGCTACTCACCGCGAGCGTTATGCCTTATAGACAAATATGACTAAGAGAGTATAAAGGACACCCACATATTTGACATCTATTCAAAGCAAGAATAGAATAATAAACACAAAATTCAACTCGACCAAAGAATCAACACAGAAATGACCATAGCCCGGAAACAACAAATCCATGTCGACGATACCCCGTATTATCACTGCATCTCCCGCTGTGTCCGGCGAGCATTTTTATGTGGCGAGGATAAGCTTACTGGCAATAACTACGATCATCGAAAACAATGGATTGTTGATAAAATCAAGGAATTATCTGGAATTTTTAATATTGATGTATGTGCTTATGCGATCATGTCTAACCACTATCATGTAGTACTGCATATTGATGCGCAGCAAGCAGAAAAATTGACAGCAAAAGCGGTTATGGAACGATGGTGTACCTTATTTAAAGGTAATTTACTGGTAAACCGCTATCGAAAAGGTGAGCAATTAACACCGGCTGAGTTGAACGTTATTGATGATATTGTCAGCGAGTGGCGTAAGCGTTTAATGGATATTAGCTGGTTCATGCGCTGTTTGAATGAAGCCATTGCCCGAGAATCCAACAAAGAAGACAATTGCAAAGGCCGATTCTGGGAAGGCAGATTCAAAAGCCAGGCGTTGTTAGATGAAACAGCGCTACTCACGTGTATGATGTATGTGGACTTGAATCCAATCAGAGCAGGAGTCAGTGATTCACTGGAAAATTCTGAATTCACGTCAATCCAGGAACGAATAAAACTTTATGAAAAAAAAATAAAACCAAAAAATCAAAAGAAAAAATCTAAAGATGATGAATCAAAGCACATACTGCCGTTTATCGGTGATATCTCTATGAAAAAAGATAAAGAAAAAGGTATCCATTTTTCACTCACCGACTATTTCGAACTCACCGAATGGACGGGTCGTGCAATTCGTAGTGATAAAAAAGCTTATATTCCACCTCATATAAAACCCATTTTGCAAAAACTCGGTGTGCAGGAAGGCAACTGGGTACGTGATGTACAAAACTTCGGGCGGCGCTTCGGTCGTATTGTCGGGCCAGTAGAATTGTTAAATAATATGAGCAATAAACTTGGCCTTTGGTGGATTCGTGGTACCTCTAATTGCCGATGTTTGTACGCAGTATTACCGGAATAATATTTTCACTCTGATACAATATTACTGCTCCCATATATTAAATAGACAAGAGCCCAGATATTCCAGATCTCTATTATATCGGAAACAATATGCTCGAAACATTACAAAATAGTTTAATAAGTTATGGTCTAAATGCAGAGTTTGCTGACATCACGGCTCGGTTTACAGCAATATTTATCATTATATTTTTTAGTTTAGTTGGTAATTTTATCGCAAAAAACTGGATACTGCGTACTGTAAGCAAAATTATTAGCAAAACCCAGACATCATGGGATGACGCATTGCTTGAATCACAGGTTTTAAATCGCCTGGCTCATTTTGCCCCAGCATTGATTTTGTATTCCTTGATCCACATTCCTCTCACTAATTACGATGCAGCCACTCTCATTATCAGTAACTTGATACTCATTTATATAATAATGCTTAGCGCTCGTCTAATAGATGCTCTACTTAATGCCGTTACCGAAATATTTCGTACTTACGACGTATCCAAACAAATTCCCATTAAAAGTTTCACGCAAATTTTTAAAATTATTACATACTTTATTGCTACTGTTTTAGTTGTTGCGATTGTACTGAATAAAACACCGGTTTACTTACTCAGTGGTTTAGGCGCATTAACAGCCGTATTATTATTAGTTTTCAAAGATACTATATTGGGCTTTGTCGCCGGCGTTCAACTAATGGCAAATAAAATGGTCGCACGTGGTGACTGGATTGAAATGCCAAAACACGGTGCAGATGGCGACGTGTTGGATGTCACACTCACTACTGTCAAAATACAAAACTGGGATAAAACAATCACCACCATCCCCACTTATCAGTTAATCAGTGAGTCATTTAAAAATTGGCGCGGCATGAGTGACTCTGATGGTCGTCGTATTAAACGCGCATTAAACATCGATTTACAATCAATCCGATTTCTGGATGACACCCTTCTTCAACGTTTAGAAAAAATTCAATGCATCGCTGACTACTTAAAGCAAAAGAAATCTGATGTAAGTCAATATAACAAACAAATGAATATTGATTCATCAAATAAAGCAAATGGTAGAAACCTCACCAATATCGGTTGTTTTCGCGCTTATGTCCTTGCTTACTTAAAAAATCATCCAATGATAAATCAGGAAATGACTTTATTAGTTAGACAACTTGCCCCTGCTGACAATGGCATTCCTATTGAGATATATGTTTTTTGCAAAGATAAAAACTGGGGTAATTATGAAAATATCCAGGCGGATATATTTGATCATTTACTTGCTGTTTTAGCTGAATTTGATTTGACTATTTTTCAAAATCCGACAGGGCATGATTTTAGTAAACTGACATCTCATTAGGTTTTTATTTTTAATAAAACAAATGTCAAAAAATGATGGTGATTTTAAAAAGTATTTTGAAGAAAACATGTCTAAGCTTGGGTTGCCAGTTCCCTCAACACTATTTGACACATATCAAACAGCGATAGCGACTGCGACAACACTAGCAGGAACATTGGCAACTTTAGGAAAAGGAGCTACAATTTCAGAATTAATTGGTGCTACAGTAGGTCTTGAAAAACTCATGGTCGCAGCTTCAATCGGTGCGGCCGCCTATACTGGTGCAGTAATTGGGAGTATTGCTGTTGCTGCGGGTCGTTCTCTCGGCTGTGGTGCTCGCTTGTCTGATATGTTTGTTTTTCTGCATAAACATGACTTAAAATTTCGTGGATGGAATAACTTTTATCTGTTAAATCCTCAAGTTTTAGAACCTACTCATCAGAAACGTAAATTGTTTGCTTTAAGAGCTTCTACTTCGCCAAATAGTTTTGAGTTTGCGTAATGTTAAAAAATATATTATTTCTTTTAGCATGTATTGTTTTGGTTGGTCTTTCTTGGTTAGCTTTCCAAGTATTTGGGCAATATACGTTTATTATAATGATTGTAATTACAATCATTGGCTTAATTTATAAATCAGGCAAACCAAAATTTGGCAATAAATGAATATGGCCTAATCGGGTAAGAGTTGCTATCTAGCCAGCTCTCCTCACAACACCCAGGGAACCTCTGAACAAACTCGCTTAATGCGTCAATTTCTTTTTTAAAACTTGAGTTGTGCTTCTGTGAGGTGCTAGAAGCACAAAATTCAACGTTTAATCATTTGTTTTTATCCTAGCAAGTCATATATTTTTCACCAATCAATAAGTTGGAAAATGCCATTAGCAAACTTAACCGAATAGTATTTTTTGCTAAACATTTTAGAGGACAGCCATATTAATAGGTTTCCTGACTACTTAAAGCAAAAGAAATATGATGTAAGTCAATATACTATAACTCAAGTTTCGGAGTTCATACTAACTTTTTCGGTATAGCCAGGGAATATTTGCTAATGGCTATCCTCAAAATGCGAGGTCTAGTCCATCCTCAAATTTGATTGATCTCTGCCTAGCCATTTTGATATTTGTTTCTATAATTTTAAGGAAGCTTGAGGAACGCTTTGTTCAAGCTGGCTTGAAAATACTATCATCAATATTCTTTGGTAAAAGCCTAAGAAGAATTCTATTTCATCACTCATTGCAATCAATGTTGCAGCATTGGCGGGATTTATGGTTTATCTAGGGAACTTCTGAATAAGTCTCTAACGAGCGATAGTGCGTTCACCCCTCAGAGGAAAAACAATCTCAAAATGCTCATTTACTGCGTGTAAACGCGGTAACTGCTCCATGCGTTACTCTAGCTCCGGCATCCGTGCCGTCGTGCGCTTTTCGATTGTTTTCGCCTTGCTCTCATCTGGTTATCTAACTTATTCAGAGGCTCCCTAGATTTTTAAATTGGTTCGACGTAAAGAGATCTAACAACTACAATTAACCCAGGTATTTTTCAGTGAAGTAACCAAATAACTCAAGAGATGAATAACATATGAAGAAAATATTATTAATGATTGTTGCACTGGTGAGTGCAGGTATCATCTACCTGGCAATCGCAGGAAGTGAATTGCAAGAAATTAAAACAGAAATCGAAATTGCAGCACCGCCGTCTAAACTATGGCCCATCTTATCAAACATAAATAATTGGCATGAATGGAGTCCGATTATTAAAGAATCTCAAGGCACAGCGTCTGTTGGATCAGAACTCAGGATTGCTATGATAGGTAAAGAAGAAGGGGAAGAGGGCCCAGTATATAATCCAATAATCACTGAGTTTGATGAACCAAATCATTTACGATGGCGCGCATATATGATTTCGGGATTTATTTTTACAAACTACAAAGTATTGGAGTTGGAAGAAACAAGCACCGGAACACGATTAATTCATAAAGAAATGTTCAAGGGATTACTGGCACCAATTTTTTGCACGCAAATGGAAAAAGGTGTGCCGCCAATGTTAAATTCGATGAATCAGGCATTAAAGGAATTGGTTGAGAAATAAGCTTTCAACGCTAAAGCTTTTTTTTATAAACTTTGCATACGGAAACTCATATCAGGCAAGTTCATTTTGATAAGATCAAAATCGATAACCGATTACATTTGTGCACCGAAATACACGCCGGGATAAAACCAGTGTTAAAGTAAATATTATAGACAGAAGAAAACCCATCTAGCCTTAACAGAGCTTTGCTTGGAGGTAAGTAAAATATTTTATAAAGCAAGCATCAGCCTGGTATTAATTTCGCTTTAAATAATTTAAGAATTAAAACCTGCCTTACGAATAATGGCGACTTGGCTATGTGCATAGGTTATACTATTTTATATAGAAAACGATCGGTTCTCACATTGTGGTGTTTGATTATATTTTGTTCGTAATGTAAAAATAAACCATGAAAATGACTAGGCAAGAAGGTCATGGATTTTGAATGGGTTGCTATAGCGCTAGGTGATGTTGCCTGGATATCTCTGGCTTTTTTTCTTGGATTCCTGGCACGACTTATTGGTCTACCACCATTGGTTGGTTTTCTGGCAACTGGTTTCATGCTCAATTACCTGGGTATTGCAAGCGGTGAAATGTTGCAGAAGCTGGCTGACCTTGGCATCACGCTACTGTTATTCACCGTTGGCTTGAAGCTAAACCTGAAGGTGTTGATGAGGCCACAGGTTTGGTCGGTGACGGCGCTGCATATCTCAATTATTATCGCTCTCTTCGGCGCGGCTATTTTTGCTTTGGCCTTGATAAGTGCGCCACTTTTCTCTGAACTGGATTTCAAACTTTCATTGATGCTTGCCTTTGCATTAAGTTTCTCCAGTACCGTTTTTGTAGTCAAGTCACTGGAAGAAAAGGGCGAGATGAAGTCCTTACATGGGCGAATCGCTATCGGCATTCTTGTCATGCAAGATTTGGCTGCTGTTATCTTTCTGGCAGCATCCACAGGCAAGCTTCCTACGCTTTGGGCGCTACTGCTTTTTTTACTCATTCCACTACGACCGCTGTTTCACTATCTGTTGCAAAAAACCGGGCATGGTGAACTGTTGATTCTGTATGGCTTGGTTTTAGCTTTGGGTGGCGCCGAACTCTTTCAGTTGGGTGGCGTGAAAGATGATCTGGGTGCTCTCATCATGGGTTTATTGATTTCAACTCATCCAAAATCTTCTGAGATGGCTAAATCAATGCTGGGCTTCAAGGATTTATTTTTAGTGGGATTCTTCCTCTCCATTGGCTTATCTGGTCAACTCTCGCTTGAAGCGTTGATCATTGGATTACTGCTGGTCCCTTTTATCTTCATCAAATCTGCGCTGTTTTTTGTTTTGATGACCCGCTTTAAACTGCGGGCGCGTACTTCACTTTTGGCGACGTTAAATCTGACCAACTATAGTGAGTTTGGCCTGATTGTTGCCGCAATTGGTGTAACGAATGGCTGGATGGCTGCCGATTGGTTGGTTGTTATTGCTATTGCGCTTTCTATTTCTTTTGTTGTTGCTGCTCCGTTAAATAGCTACGATGACAGAATCTATGGCCGATTTAGACACTACTGGAATAAGTTTCAATGCAAAGACAGGCTGCAGGATGACATGTTGCTGGATTTACGCGGCGCAACCACTGCGGTTTTTGGTATGGGCAGAGTAGGTAGTGGTGCTTACGACAGAATGCACGAATTGCATGGTGATACTGTGATTGGAATAGATTTTGACGCAGAGTTGATTAAAAGACAACAGGCAAAAGGTCGTAATGTACTGGCAGGTGATCCGAGTGATGCAGACTTTTGGGATAAGGTAGAACAGCACCACAGCATTGAACTAATTATGCTGGCATTGCCTAATTTGGAAGCCAATCTGGATGCACTGGAACAACTTCGAGAAATATCTTTCTCAGGTTGCATTGCCGCAACAGCAAGATACCCGGATGAAGTTGAACGACTACAACAGGCGGGTGCAACTGCTGTGTTCAACATCTACACCGAGGCCGGTGCCGGATTCGCTGAACTCGTTGAGATGCATAACCAAAAGTGATTTATCCTTAATAGTATAGACATGGTACCTGACTACACACTGTTTTATTCAACCTTAGTTTAAATTTTCAATGTCCTTATAGTACTTTTGTAATATGAAAAAATTTACCGGAAAAGAATATGTCGCTCCATGGGAAAAAGCCTTTGACCGGGTACTAACACCCTTGGATGAGTTCATACATCGTCAAACTACCAGTGGCATTCTACTGATGCTCTGTGCCATTGTGGCACTTTATATTGCCAACAGCCAGTGGAACGTGGCTTACCACCATTTGTTAGAAATGACATTCACGATTGGTGTACCGGGATTCGAGTTATCTAAATCGTTGCATCATTGGGTCAATGATGGATTGATGGCTCTATTTTTTTTCGTCATCGGATTAGAGCTGAAGCGCGAACTTCTGGTCGGGGAACTTGCTGATCCAAAACACGCTATGCTTCCAATCATTGCAGCGATTGGTGGCATGCTGGTACCTGTTCTCATTTACATAAGCATCAATCCAGCGGGGCACGCGCTTGATGGCTGGGGTGTACCGATGGCAACCGATATTGCTTTTGCTTTGGGTGCGCTTGCCTTACTGGGTAGTCGAATTCCTAAAAGTCTGCTGACATTCCTGGTGGCTTTGGCAATTGTTGACGATCTAGGTGCTGTCATGGTAATCGCCATGTTCTATACAGAGACAATTAATTTCCTTGCTCTGACCATTGCAGGCACTGTGTTGTTTTTGCTAATTACATTGAATCTTGGAGGGATACGTCAGCCTCTTCCTTACCTCCTGCTTGGCGTGGTGCTCTGGATTTCAATGTTGACAAGTGGCGTGCATGCAACCATTGCAGGCATTTTACTGGCTTTTACGATTCCCATGCGCCCGAAGTATGATCCGGAGCGATTCCTATCACACATTAATTACATGCTTGACCAAATTAAAGTTGCCTATCAACGTGAAGCAAGCCTTGTTAAAAATGATGAAATGCGTTCGCGAGTACGAGCATTAGGGGAGGGCGTGCAACTGGTACAGGCACCTGCTCAAGTCTTAGAACATAAGATGCACATGCCATCCGCTTATCTTGTTATTCCTATTTTTGCTTTAGCCAATGCTGGTATTCCTGTTGACTGGTCCTCTTTTGGTACTGTTGCTACTCACCCGGTCTCAATGGGTATTGCGCTTGGTTTGGTAGCCGGAAAACTCATTGGCATTGCTGGTTTTTCCTGGGTGGCTGTAAAGCTCGGTTTAACTGTGCTTCCGCATGATTTGAACTTCAAGCATATTGTCGGGGTAAGTTTGATGGGGGGAATAGGGTTTACCATGTCGATTTTTATTGCAGAATTAGGATTCGCTCACCATGCTGAGGATTTACTGATGGCCAAAACGGGGGTTCTTCTGGCCTCGATTCTCGCGGGTGTTTCAGGCTTCCTCTGGCTGTATTTTAGTACTGAAAAAAGTGACAAATAGCGTACGCTTTCTGTTGTTAATGCGCTTGATTAAGAGTCGTAACAATGGCAATGTTATGATTGGACTATTATCGATATAAGAGCATCATAATAACAATAATCGCCGCAATGTGAGATACATTACGGCGATGATATCATTACGATATTACGGAAAATTGGGGAAGGCGAAACTTGTCATGGGTGCCGCATAGCCATCAGTTAATGTTTTCATGAATGCAACCAGCTCAGCTTCTTCCTGTGCAGTCAGACCAAGATTGCCAAGTTCAGTGTCATTCACTGTTTCAGGAACTTCTGCTGCTGCCCATCCTGCCTCTGGTAGATCGCGAGTATTATAAAAATGTACGATGTCTTCCAGTGTAGGAAAAAATCCATTGTGACCATAAGGCGGTGTAACAGCAATGTTGCGTAAACTCATTACTTTGAATTTACCTTTTTCCTGACCTGTCGGGTCGGTGGCTGCAATTTCGGGACGCCCACCTAGACCTAAATCCACCGGATTATCAACCAGCATGGGATGCGTGCTTTTCGGAATGCCGATATTGTCGTAAGTAAAGTCGGTAAATAAAGGTGGCATCATATTTCCATCTGGCGATATCAATGGCTCACTGGTATGACAGGCAGAACAACCTGCTTTACCTTCAAAAAGTACCAATCCTCTTTGCTCTGAATCGCTTAACTGTGCTTGACCTGCCAGATAATAGTCAAACTTGGATGAAAACGGATTGAATTTCCGTGTCTTTTCAAATGCAGCAATTGCATCAGCCATCATATCGTACACAGCATTTACTGCGATTACATCTTCGTCCGTGTCAAGCTTGCGCAGAGAAACATTATAAATTTTTCTGAACAATTTATTGTATTGTTCACGGTTTGGATTTAATCTTTCGGTAAGACGATCTAGCACTGATGCTTTACTTGGCATTGCCATCTCCACCGGATTCAGGAAAGGTCCTTTAGCCTGATCTGTTAAGGTATTTGCACGACCATCCCAAAACTGACCACCAACATACAGACCTTCTACAGCATTCCAGTGAAAAAAAGGACTGAACGCTGCATAAGCTGCACTGGGTGCGTTACGGCCACCGTTCAAGCTGACATCTGAACCCAATGAGACAACCGAATTAACCGGGTCCGCTATATTGGTGGGATCAACAAAATGCGGTGGTGTATGACAAGTCGCGCAGCTTTGATTACGATTGATGGAAAGATTGTCATCAAAATAAAGTAGGGCGCCGAGATCGGCTTTGCTGCCGGAAGAATTCGATTTTTCACTGTCCGCATTAACTCCCTGGACAAAGCCGAACGCTGAACAAATACCCAGAGAAATTGCAAGCACGTTACCGCGTTGAGACAAAAACATAGTTTAGCTCCCTTGTTGGTTTAGTCTGTTTGGTTACTTAGGTAATTGAAGTTTTAAAACTGTCTTACAGTGCAACACGACAACAGCAGACACGTCATTTATGATTTATGGAAAAAAGCAAAGATAAGTTTTTACTTTTACCGTGTTAAATCGAGTGCAGTGGGTACATAGATAAAACAGTAGAGATGACAGAAAGATGAACAAATACAAATTAAATATAAAAGTGTTTTTCAGATTGAAAGGTAAAATATTTTATGAAGGTCAATTGCAATACAGGTGGTTCATTTTCATCGATAGCAGTTAGAGTTATGGTGGTTTTTCCTAATTGGTTAATTAATAGTCTTGTGATCAGAGTGAGTCAAGGGGTTACCGCGCAAGGCTGTTATCCCTCAAATACGTATTATTGCGCATAATGTATATTATGTTAAATTATAGTTATGCATCGTTAGCTCATTTCATCATGACCTTTACTATAGTAAGGATTAATGCGCGTATATTTATACGGTGTGCCGTAACGCACTATTACGATAAAATGATCATAATCCATCGAATCCGAACCAATTTGAATTCCTAATCCTGACTGAGGATTTACACGCTACTGTTTAGAACAGAAACAGTAGAATTAAGCCTCAAATGATATTTAACCATTCCTTACGTCAATTGGATCATTTAAACCACGAGGAAATACTTTTTTGAAGGCCTCATCCCACCGTTTTTGACTACGTTCATTTAATTTGTAAAGACGGGGTTTTAAAGACACGGCTTCTGCTTCCGCAACTTTGAATAACTCACGTAGCGCCATTTTATTGTATCGATCAACAACTTTATTGTATGCCTCGGCATTGGCATTAACCAAAGCAATTGCCGCATTTCGTGCTTTTTTCTTGCTTCGATAGAGATACAAACGAATTTCTTTATTTGAAGCTCGCCCTGTTATCAGGTTTCTCATTCGACAAACATAAGCCACATATTCACTGCCATTTCTTTCTGTTCTTACTCTTTCCGCAATACCGTATATACCCGTATTTGTATCAGCACCTTTTACAGGTAACGGGAGTTTTTGTAAAATTGCATATCTGGGCCCAATATTGAGTTTTTTATACAATTTGTTACGTGCTTTTAGTGCACTTCTTAAAGACTTATTGTTAAGACCTGGGAAATAAGGCTGATAACATTCACCGAAAGCTGAAATGTTTACTTGATAACCAGTGACACTTTCGCTATTTATCGTTCTAATATTTGGATATATACTCGCCATGATTGTCTCTCAATTAATTCTTCATCAAGAATAATGTTTTGATCAAAATATCATCAAATCTGGGATTTTTGGTATTACCTTACATTTGAAACCCAAGGCTTATTCATTTTCTACCACTATATTTTTCTTTTAAATCAATTTTAATATTACATAAGTTTAACAAAAGTACAATAATTGCGAACTTTATTAATGCCAAATAGTAAAATATCTGTGCAGCTTTGAAGTAAAGTTAGATATTTCTAACCTCAGTTTCAACTGATTGGAGAAATTTCTATTATACGAATGCTCTCGCCCATTAAATCATAACAATGATGCTAACATTTCCTGCCACCTAAGGATGAAAATTAAGCAAAGAAATATCAATGAATAATGAAAAATATAGTTGTTTGCTTGGGTATAACAGAAAAGACAAAAATAGGATTTATGGATAGTTCGAATAGCATCAACTTTATTACTTGAGTGTTATTGATGATGTTGCAGCCTTTACATGGCGTTAGAGATTAACGAGTCTATGAAATAATTCGTAGAACTGGCAAATATTCCAGCGTTCTATTCTCGAATCGACATTATAACTGCGGCTTTACTCTCTAATGCCAAAAATGTTTCTTCATCCAGCATATCTTCAGCGGCGGCTAAAAATGCATGGCAAAACGCTTCTTTTCGGCTATTTTTAGCGCGATTCACTGCTTTGATGTTGCGATTGATCTCACCTATGAGCGAGCGAATGTATTCTCTTTCTTCTGCAAGATAAACTAGCTTATCCTGCATTTTTTTAATTTGGACTCGGCGTTCTTTTGTAGATAATTCAGTGAATTCTTTTCTGCCGCTAGATATTGCAGTTAGGCGCGCTTTAACCTGACGTTTTGATTCGTCTATTTCGTTCATCAGAGAAACCAATGCTTGTTTGTTTTCCCTAATTTCTCCAACCTTGCTAATAAATGATTCAGTTAACATAGTTACCTTTTTTACCTCAACTTCACTAATTCGTATAAAAAAAGTAATTGAAATATCACTTTTAAACACGGAGCGAAATAGTAACGAATCTATAACAATAAGTAAAATTGCCGTTTCAAGCCTCAACTAACATTTCTTCTTCCATCGTAAAGGCTTCTGTGGCGTTTTTATAAGCAGATGGGTCTTCACCACCAAATACTTCAATTAAACGCGGAATAAATCGTTTAAGTTCTAATGCCATGATGGCAAAATCTTCATCAAATTGTGAAGCAAAATCATCCGCACCTTCACTGTCTGCCTGCTCAATGATTTCATCGCTAAACTTGATGCGTTTGATGGAAAAGTCTTCACTGATAATACAAGATAAGCTTTCTTGCCAGTTTATTGATAGTTTAACCACTTGCTTACCGGCTTTTAAATGCGCTTGTATTTCATCGGCTTCCAGATCCTGACGTTTGCAGCGGATGATACCGCCCTCTTCTTCCGTGTCATGCAACTCACATTCATCGTTAACAAGTATGTCTACCGGAATGGCTTCACCACTTACCCAACGTGTCATCGTTGAAGAAGGTGCATGAATGAGTGCAGGTGGAATGACGGCAAGACTACCTAAAGATCTGCGCAAATAAACCAGCAATTCTTCCGCCTTTTTACGGCTGCTTGAATTAACCAGAATCATGTTTTCTTGCGGCGCAATAAAAGCAAATATCAGGCTATTGCGTGCAAAGGCTTTGGGCAACAAATCCTGTATCACGTCGTCTTTAATGGTATCTCTTTCTTTTCGTCGAACTTTACGTGCTTGGCTTTCTTCCAATTCAGCAACTTTTTCATCGACGAATTCTTTAACCACACTGGCAGGCAGAATCTTCTCCTGTTTTTGCGCACAAAGCATGATATTTCCGTTCGTCACATGAATCAGCTCTAAGCCATGCTTACCCAATGGCGGCACCCAACCATAACTGGCTGGTTGTAATTTTCCACAAGGTTTAAAACTGAATTTTTCGAGTTTTTCACTCAACTCCTTAGCATCTAACGTAAATGGCTGAGTGAAACGGTAAAGTTGTATATTATTAAACCACATAGTGCCGCCCTGTAGAAAAAAGTCGTGCATTATGGCGGATAGTTAAACTTAGCTCCAGTGCTTTATATGATCAAATAACAACCTGTTTTTCCCTGGTTTCGTTAAATAACGCTCAGGACAAATATTATTTTCGTTTTCCCTTTGAAATGGCTTTCCATTTTCTACCTTGGTCACTGTTATTGCTCTTATTGTTTCGAGAGATTCTTCAAATGTAATATCAACACATAGTTAGCAGCTTCCGCAAAAAATACTACATTTGTAATACTTTCCTTCCAATTTAATGGGTCATACTTCTCATCGTTGTCCGAGTTTTACTGAAATCAATTTACCTGATTGAGACTGCAGCGCTTTCTACTATATTTATAAGCTGAACTAAACACTTGGTTATATGCGTGGAATCCATCGCTGTTGACAGGGAGTTGTTTATGAACTGGAAAAGCTTTTCCGATTTGGTCAGTGAAAATCGTTATTCAAACATGGCTTCCTCACAGGGGAAAATTGCCGAGTTGTTGTGCAACAAAGGTGGCACGCAGGAAATTTCGCAAACGCCACACAAATGGTATCCACGAGGAATAAGTGATAGTGAAAACTATCGTGGTTATCGTTATGTCGATATGAACCACAGTTTTTACGGCAAGGAACCCGTTCTCATGGCTGAGGCCAGTTGCTGCATTATTGTCGTGTTAGTTGATCGAGAAAGTCGACAATTATTTTGTGCACATATCAGCGCCGTGAATGATTATCGCTACAAAGCCTGGTATCTCATGAAATTTGATTTGCAATCGTTTTTTTACAATATCAAAAAGAATCTGAAAAGAGCGGAATTATTGTTATTTAGTAATAATTTATTTAAAGGGAAAGATGGCACACTTGAACAACGCGCATTTCTGAAATTATTTTCATATGTTTTTAATCAGCAGCAATTACATCAGTTAGCTGAAAATACATATTTTATTGAAGGAGAAAACGGTAAATGCTGGAATCCGTTTTGTGCTGTCAGGTTGAATCCGGAGGCGAATAATAACTTTATTAATGTTTACTTTGGCTAGGAGCCTGTTAGCCCAGAAATTTTAACTTGCGCCTTCAATACATATAATAAAACTGTACTAACTCGCTGTTCTTGGTTTTGTTACCACCGCCTGCTCTTCATAACTGCTACGTAATATTCGCATCCAGCGTTTATCCGCTAAAAATCCCCAGCTTGCGGGATCTTTCAAAATATTCGTTTCAAAAAAGTGCATATAATGTTTAACAATTTTATCAGCATCATCACTGATAATTGCGTCACCGATGATTGCTTTTACCTCAGTATCACGAGATCGATAATAAGACGGTATAACCGGCACGCCCATACGTGCGGCAATTTTTGCAGCCCAGGGATTAAAACCAACCGTTTGATCAAAGATTTCCACATCGACAGCGTTGGTAGATTTTTCAATGCTGTCGACAGTGGCGGCCACCGATTTGCCGGATTTCAGAACAGAGAATAAAGTTCGTGACAATTCAAACGGGTTACCCCCTCTTACCATTAATACCGTAACCCCCATGCGCTCATAAAAATCGATGGCGATTTTAGTGCGTTCAATCGTAGATGAATTGCGTGAAATCAAGAGTAAGGGAAAAGCTCGATCCAACTTGGTTGCAGCAAATGCCGTGCAAAAATTATGCGGCACAGCAATAACAACACCGCCGTATTGTTCAATCAAATGATTTATTCTTTTGGCATCATTTGTTGATAAATTTACCCTCTCCATCGCTTTATCTGCGCCATAGCGATAGAGTTTAAAATAGTTCTGTGCTGCACCAGAAAGATTACTTAAAAACTGTTGATAAAGCTGTTTTGGCTCATGACTGTAGCCTTTACGATCTGCAATATGACAAATATATTCACAGGAAAGCCGAATCGGATTTCTACGCCAAAAGAACAGAAAACGAAAAACAAACACTAAAAATCGAACTGGCGCCAATGCAATGAATCCTGGCATACGTTGAAACAGTTTATATAGCAATGGCATGGCAATGGTTTTAAAACGCGTACCACTTAATAGCCGATGACCACGTGCCGCCTTAATATCTTCTTTCGCTTCAAACTCTTTTAAAAAAAGTGCTTTAGATTTGATCACTTCCGTTCGTACTTGCTGGGGCTTTTCTGTCGTTTCCATGCTCATTCTTTATAAAGCTGAAGTTTCCCGCTGGATTTAATGGAGAAACAGTGAGTTATTCAAGATTGCTCATTATAAGTGCAAGGAGTTACGGCTGCAATTTGTTTATTCGTTGTTCAAAAACGACAAATATTATCGAGGTGGTGGATTATTGAACAAACAATGTCTGGCTGAGAGGATTGCATTTATCCGCAGTAAAAATATTTTAAACGTTAAACCAATTCATCTACGCGCCCAACAGAGGCTGATGTTTTATCCTGTGATACTTCAATGACAATAATATACAATGTTGTAATTCTGCTTGTGGAACTTCATTATCTACACTAAAAATAATGGCTCGATTGCCTTCAAATTTGAATTTATCCCCATACAGTTCCTTAAAAGTATCGACCAACCGGGTTTTACAATGAAAATAGATCCCATATTGATCAGGTTTTGAAGCTTTCCAGGCAATTCTTACCGTACTCCCCTGTTCTGCCAGATAACTGGGCTCACCCCATTTCAATGTTTCTTGTAGCTCACTCTTATCTTCTAATGAATTTGCCGTTTCAATAATAAGTTGACGCAGCACAAGTATTTTTTCTTTAACCGGGTTGGGATAAGTATTAATTACTTCCAAAACCTCTGGATTATCTTGCATATTCATAAAACTTATCATTCATTTAAAAGGTGGGTCATATTATTTTGCTTCAAGTTTTGCTTTCTCCACTTTTGTGAGTTTTTTAACAACCAACTCATAAGATACTTCAGTAAGTTGATGCAGTTTCTTATCTGATAGCTCACCAGTAAGTTCAATTGTGATCCAATGTTTTTTATTCATATAATAACCGGGTGTAACAGATTCATATTGATCAACTAACATAACTGCATCATCCGGTGCAGATTTTAATGTTAACCTTGGCACTGTTTCATTTTGCGATAATAAAGCGAACATTTTATTCATGACCTTAAATACCAAGGCCTCTGGTCCAAAGGGAAAGCTCGCCTCAGCACCTTTAAAATGAGATAAATGTTTTTCAAGATCAGATGTTTTCATAATTCAAACGATTTATTATTTTTTAATTCATGTAATTTTCTATTCTGTTTCATAACCCTGTTGATATTCATCTGTCGGTTTAATAGCCTGAACAATATCAATATAGATATTATTGGGGTCCCTAATGCAAAAATGGCGCTGCCCCCATTCTTCTGATCTGATATCCAGGACAATATTTAAATCTTTATCTTTAGCTTCGTTATAGGCTAAATCGGCGTCGTCAACTTCCACACTGAAAATTACACCCGTGCCGTTATAGCTTTTGTGAAAAATCTCAGGTTGTGTTGCTTGATTGGGTAACAAAAATCCCACTTGTATACCCGATTCAGATATAAGATGTAAATACCATTCATTTTCAAAAGCGACGTTAAAGTTAAAATATTTTGAATAAAAGTCTTTAGCTTTTAAAAGGTTTTCAACTGTAAAAACAGGAAATGAGCTGTTGAGTTTAATCATGCTTTTTACCTTTTGTGTACTTATTATAGTTCATTGTATCACTACACTACTGACAACGGAGTGTCAGTAGTAGACGTACCTGTTATGGGAATTTTACAGCTTCGCGTGTGAAATCAATATACGGAACAAATGTGGATGCGCCGTTGTTTTGTAAACAACGGCGGAATATATTATTGCAAGGCGCCAAGATCGGAAACAAGATATTCGTAAAATGCATCGCCTTCATAGCGATGATTATTGCGTTTAATCACGGCACCAGTGGTTTGATAAGCCATGAAGTCTAAAAAGCCAATTAAATTAGGATTGCGACGATCAAACACCGCGACATTGTCTGAATATACACTCACTTCAAATTTACCCGCTGTATAGGTAACTGATTGCGGTCGACTTAATCCATATTCTGCTTCGCTGATCCAGTCTGATTCGCTGATCGTGACATCATCACCATGAAAATCGCCTACCACTTTATTTTTTTTCAGATCAATGATGGTTAAATGTTTATAGGAATAATCCGTTTGCTTATCGTCTAGTGAACGAATTGCATAAACAACAGCCTGATAACGATCAGTTGTGACCTCTGACCAGGACCAGCCATGCATTTTCATTGGCCAGGGTTGGCCTGCCACCGGAATCATATGATCGAAATATGCATTGCCGTCTTTAATGAAATATTGTTTACCTTGAATAGTAATTGAGCCACCAATTTCACCAAAAGCGTATTCATGTGTTGTAAAAGTTAGTGGTGTTTCCGCCAGCTCCAGCGTTTTTTCCACTTTAGGTTTAAACGATACGGAATAATTAACATCCCCAAGACTGTTGTTTACCGTGTAACCGGTTTGGGCGCTTCCAAAAAATACCGACTCAGTTTGAGGGAAGTGAAACATTAAATAGGGTTTATGAATACCAATGCTTTGAGTTATCATAAAGTTTGGTATAAACGTTTCATCATAGTCGAATACATAACTGCCATCTTCATCGTATAACGCGCCAAATTTTAACAAATGTGATAGCTGCAACTCACCATCATTGAACATGGGACTTTCTTGATGCCCGACTACGGAAAACCAGCCCACAGAGCGTTGTTCGCCATCTTCAGCTTCTAACTGTAGTGAACCATTTAAATACCACCACTCTGCGAGAAAAAAGGCGTTGTGGTCTGTTTCAAGCTGACCACCTTCCGAAATATCATTGTAAGAATAGTTTGGAGTTTTATCGGCAAACACAGTTGGTATGTGGAAACAAAATATAAGTAAGCATATAGCAATTAACCGAGAGGATGATTTTTGGCAGTTGCTCATCATTAACATCATAGTTCTATTTCCTTATATAAATGACTGAACGAAATTTGTGTTTACTGACAACACATGAGGTAAACATTATCAATGTATAAAGAATAAATTTCCTTGTATCGCAACTATTGGACTGTGAGCGTTTCTCCATCACAGATACCGGTTGCATGCCTATAAAGTATAGACAAATTTTCCCACATTATTAAAAATATCCAATTGGATCTATTTTAAAACTGCCTCCACAATTGGATTTAAAATTGCCTTGTGCCTGTTGCATCAAATCGCCGATACCTGAATTTTTATTAATTGTTTTTGGTAAGTTGATGTAAACGTCCACCAGATTACCGCTTTTGCACTTCAACTCAATGTGTTTATGCGCGCCTTCACCATGTGCGCAATCGATTTTTTCTTTAAAGCTTGCTTCGCTGACTTCTTTTCCTATATTTCGAGAAATAAAATAGGCAATACCCGAACGATTAAACTGTTTGGTCAGATCAACTGCCACTTCGTAATATTCATCCACTGACCAATCGGCCTGACAAGTTCCATGTTTGTGCCATTCATGTCTTTGTAAACAAGAACCCGCTGCCGCACTGGGCATAACTGATTCCAAGTCTGCTCTTGCTTCTGTAAACATTGACAACATGGGATAATCACAAAAGTCACCGGGTTTACGGCGAACGTCTCCACAGAAACCGTATTTGGTGCCACAAGATTTTTTGTTTGGCCATAATCCATGTAATGTAAAATTTTGTGCCTGGTAAGACTTTTTGTTGTCAACTCGACACTCTGGTTTATCTCGGTGAGTTTCACAAAAGGCAGGCTGCCAGCTCAAGGCCAAAACATGGCTATCCCCAAGACCAGGGGTGTTGCATGCATTAACATGATTTCCATTATCTGAGCCACCATCTCCACCTGTTAGAAGATTGACTGTGCCACAGTGCTTTGCTACCCAGCGTTGCTTGGGACTGGCATGAGTAACATGCACTCGGTACCATGAAGGATTATTCGGTTTATTAACTTCCAGAATGTCGTATTTTTTATTGACGACAAGCAATACGTCACCGGGATTTGTGCGTTTGTTTTTGGAGACATAGGCATCACATGACTGAGTTGCGGTAAAACTACCACTTGCCGGTATGGCCCATATATTAATACTAAAAGAAATTAACGTAAAAAAAAGCAACAATGTTGTTTTGCTATTCATTTATAGTCTTCCTTGATTGTTGTTATTCCATTTCGGTTTTAATGGACATGCACTAGAAAATGCGATCATATAAATGAGAATTAAAGCAACGCATTTTATACCTTATTATCATAAATGCATTGGTAATGCTCTACCACAGAAAAGGGATCATAAAAATGATGAAGTAATTTCTTCCATTCTTGATAGTCTGACGACTTCGAAAGCCCTCAGTATGATCTTCAATTGTTTTCCAATTTACTAAAAGCAATTATTAATCGGGGTTTTACGAGCAGGAGCTGATTAAATTGTGCGTAAAAAGTTTATTGGTAAAGCAGTTGTGTTTGCCTAAAGCCTTTGATAAATTTCAAACCAAGTTGAGCCGCGTATTTTTGCAGACTATCTAGCCGCCCTATTGCATTCGTTTGCTTTATAATGCGGTGTTTGCCCTGCATATGCTGCAAAAACAATCCATGATCAATACCCAGCCGACTAAGTACCGGCGGAATGTGATCGGGAATATATCCTCGCTTAGCTGGATGAATACTCCGGCCTGCCCAATCGACAAGTTCGATATAATCCATTAACGAGTATCCCATAGCATGAACATGTCCATCGTCTTTAGCTTTTACTAAAGGCAATAACTGAACGGAAATGCCTAATTGTGAATTATCTCTTTGATCAGTATTTTCCTTGTTAGATGCTTGGCTTTGATTGATTTTCCATTGACGAATACGTTGCTGTATGCTGGTGAAATCAGAAGCCTCTAGCGTATCAGCGATTGCAGCTCGAATTGGATTGAGATCAACATAACTCATGCAGGTTAGTACTGCTGCTTCATCTAACAAGGCTTGACTTTTAAATCGTTTTGCGATGAACAAGGATGTTCAAGTGCCGAGAGCGAACGGATGCGCTGGAACGGCCCAAAAGCGACCTGTACAATTATCTTCAGCATTCGCCTTTCTTGCAAGATGCTCATTCAACAGCCGCATATACCAAGATAAATCCATTAAACGAGAACGCCATTCATTTATGATTTGACGCACAACGAGATCTTCAGCCTCTGTCGTTTGACCGTTAATATATTTTTCAACCAGGACAGGTAATTTAAAAAGTTGCCGCCAACGATTGATGACCTCATCTTCAGCCAAATTCTCTGCTTTTTTCTTATCTACACGCAAAACCAGATGGTAATGATTAGATATTTACAAGGATGTAATGTATGAATCTTTGCAGGAGCAAAAGATTGTCATGATGGCATAAGCACAGACTTCAATGGTAAATATAGGAGTTAATTCACTCAATCGCTCGATAACCCAAGATTTTCGGTGTTCATAGTTTTTACCCGAAAACTGATCCTCGCCACATAAAAAAGCCCTACGAACACAACGATTTATGCAATGGTAATAGGATGTCGCTGAAAGATCCATGAGTTCGCGTCTGGCGCGGGTCATTTGAAATCCACCTTAATTCTTATTGATTTATCATAACTGTATATTTGTCCAGTTTTTTTGTCAATAAATTATTGTGGCTCAATAAAAGATTATGGCTGTCCTTGTATTACGTTTTGCCAAATATGGTGAAACTTAATCCAAAGATCTCTGATCAGGACAAGTCCCTCTTGTTTGTCTGAGTAGGAAATTAGTTTCTTTTTAATTATAATGTTATTTAATAGGATTGATAATCATATAGAAAGCTCCTCCGAGTACGAGGTAAAGTTGAGGTTCACAACAACCAAAACCTGATCTGAATATCGGAGGAGCTATACATGAAACTATATGGTGGAATTGATTTGCATTCAAAT
>Ga0316207_10002206_pt1 | contig 20765 bp, 17 predicted proteins | sample 6weekpyrite_MG_FD_204943 | JGI IMG/M metagenome (GOLD analysis project Ga0316207, IMG submission 204943) | Microbial mat bacterial communities from mineral coupon in-situ incubated in ocean water Damariscotta River, Maine, United States -... | ecosystem: Environmental > Aquatic > Marine >...
AAAACGGCAAAGGCCATGCCCGAATAATCTACATGGAAGCCTGCAACAATTTCAGACTCACCTTCTGCTACATCAAACGGTGCACGATTAGTTTCAGCCACACCGGAAATAAAATACACCGCCAGCAACGGCAGCAAAGGTAACCAGAACCAGCTGAAAAATCCGCCAGACTGTTTTGTAATTATATCGCCCAGGTTTAAACTGCCCGCCGCCATTAACACGCCAACCAGCGCAAAGCCCATGGCAATTTCATAGGCCACTACCTGTGCTGCCGAGCGCAGTCCACCCATAATTGCGTATTTTGAATTAGATGCCCAGCCGGCAATAATCACGCCGTACACACCCATGGAAGTTAATGCCAGAATATACAGCAGGCCTGCATTTACATTGGCCAGTTGCGCCCCTTCAAAAAATGGAATAACCGCCCAGGCTGCCAATGCTGGCCCTAGCGTTAGTATCGGTGCAATTAAAAACAGAAAACGGTTAGAGTTAGTGGGAACAATGACTTCCTTGAACATTAATTTCAGGGCATCTGCAATCGGTTGCAACCAGCCTTTCGGGCCGACACGATTAGGCCCAATACGCACCTGCATATAACCAATAATTTTACGCTCGGCGAAGGTCACATAAGCCACCGACAACATCAATGGCACCATGACCAGCACAATATAAAATAGATTTTCACCCAGCACCTGCATCCAGTGAGGCAAGCCACTCCAGAATAAAATTGCAGTTGAAGTTATCCATTCCATCAGGCTTTCTCCAGCTCTATTGCAGCAAAGGTATTGCCCATATTCACGCTGACAGGAAGTGCCGCCGGTAACCAGACACAGTTATCGACCACCGCCTCGTCTATTTTCAGCACTGCATAATCGCTTTTCGCATTCTGGGTAAACTTCACCCGCTCACCTTCCTGCAAACCGAGTCGATCTGCCAGCGCAGGATTCACCTTCACATACTGTTGATCGGCATCCAGTGTTTTCTGTAGTGCCGGTGCACGCCTGACTAGCGAGTCAGCAGCATACAGTGGCACTTCGCCCACTCTCTGCAAGCCCTCAGCGGTTACTATTGCGGCAACTGGTGCGTCTGTTGAAAGCGTATTATCCAGTTTAATCTCCAGACACTGCTGTTTTACTTCAGTGCGAACGTCATCTGATGACAGATAATCAAATCCATGCAAATTAAACAGATTTCCCATCACGCGCAGAATCTTCCAGCCAGGGCGCGCCTCACCGGCTGGCTGCACGGCACCTTTAAAACTTTGCCATACACCTTCTGCATTAACATAAGTACCGGAGGTTTCCGCAAAGCTTGCCAGCGGTAAAATAACATCTGCATAATCTCTTATCGCCGGCGTATCATAACTGCTTATTGAAACGCAGAACTCCGCTGTTTTTGCTGCCTGCACTGCAGCTGCAGGATTAGCCATATCGAACTCGGGCTCTACATTGAACGTTATCAGCGCCTGTTTTGGCTGCTCCAGCATTTCGCCAATATTTGCACCACCCGTGGATAGTTTTTTACCACCGGCATCACGATGAGGTATAGCACCTGCGAGCCAGGCACCGGCCGCATTGGCTGCTTCCGGAAGATAAGATAAGGTTGCCGAGGATTTACTGGCAATGGCAAAAGCCAGTGCTCGCAGTATGGAAAACTGTGGATGCTGTGTCGCAATATTGCCGAGAAAAACACAGGCGCCCTGAGCCGTGCTTAATTCTTCTGCAATTGATTTATGTGCATCGTTCACTTCCGCCGCATCAATCAATGACTGTAAGCTGGGAACGTTAACGTCTAGCGCACTGGCGACAGCCGCCAGATTTTGCAGCATACCCTGCGCATCTGAAATGAGTTCATTGGTTGTTTTAAAACGCCAGTTAAATTTACGCGGATTGATCGAAGAAATTTTTACCTGATGATGACGGAAAGCTTTTCTAAAACGATGAGCAATTAACGGTTGATCTTTACGTATATGCGAACCAATTAACAATATCGCCTGCAGGTGCTCTATTGATTGCGCACTGGTGCCTAACCAGGGCATGACCGGCGCATACGCCTGATCAGTAAAATCAGTTTGCCTCAGGCGGTGATCAATATTATGACTGCCCTGCTTACGACATAATGACTGCGCCAGATATTGTTCTTCTAATGTCGCGTTAGGTGAAATCCAGAAACCCAGCTCATCGGCACTCGTTTTCTTAATAACAGACTGCAGGCCATCAACTGCAAACTGTAATGCGCTATCCCAGTCGGTTGCCTGCCACTCACCATTCTGTTTAATCATCGGCGTGGTCGCACGATCTTCCGCATACATACCCTGATAACTAAAACGATCACGATCAGATATCCACACTTCATTGATCGCTTCATTTTCACGCGGCACGACACGGTTAACTTTACCGTCCAGCGTATGAATAAACAGGTTTGACCCCACCGCATCATGAGGCGATACGGCTGCATGCTGCTGCATTTCCCAGGAGCGACCCGTGAAGCGGGATGGTTTAGCGGTAAGCGCACCCACCGGGCAAATATCAATGACATTGCCAGACATTTCCGAATCGACACTTTTCGCTACAAAGGTACCAATCTGTGCACGATCACCACGATCTGTCATCCCCAGCTCACGCATGCCTGCAATTTCTTCACCAAATCGCACGCAACGTGTACATTGAATACATCGTGTAAGTTCGGTTGAAATTAAAGGGCCAATATCTTTATCAAAAACGACGCGTTTAATATCTGTGTACTGGGATTTGTCACCACCATAAGCAACTGATAAATCCTGCAGTTCGCACTCACCACCCTGGTCACAAATCGGGCAGTCAAGTGGGTGATTAATTAGCAGAAATTCCATGACCGATTTTTGTGCGGCAATGGCTTTAGGTGATTTGGTATGCACCACCATACCTTCCATCACGGGTGTGGCACAGGCGGGCATTGGCTTGGGCGCTTTCTCAACATCAACCAGGCACATGCGACAGTTGGCCGCCACCGATAATTTTTCGTGGTAGCAAAAACGAGGAATATGTATTCCTGCCTTGTCTGTCGCTTTGATTAACGTCGAACCCTTGGGCGCCGTCAATTCAATATCATCAACAATAAATGTAACTATGTCATCTGACATTACGCGCCTTCCACCATGCTTCGTTTATGTTCTATGTAATATTCAAACTCATGACGATAATGCCTGATAAAACTTCTGACTGGCATCGCCGCCGCATCGCCCAGTGCGCAGATAGTACGCCCCTCAATTTTAGCCGCGACATCATCCAGCTTATCCAGATCTTCCGCCAAGCCCTTACCTTCCACGATGCGCGTCAGCATTCGATACAACCATCCGGTGCCTTCACGGCAAGGTGTACACTGACCACAGGACTCGGAATAATAAAAACGCGATAGACGTTGCAGCACTTTCACCATATCGGTTGTGTCATCCATCACGATTACGGCACCTGAACCTAGCATGGAACCGGCTTTGGCAATGGCGTCGTAATCCATGGTTAATTCCATCATGATGTCTGCAGGCACGACGGGTACGGAAGACCCACCCGGGATAACGGCCTTTAACTTGCGCCCTTCGGTTACACCACCGGCCAGTTCCAGCAATTCCTTAAAAGGCATACCCATGTTCACTTCAAAGTTGCCCGGCTTATTGACATGCCCGGAAACTGAAAAACATTTCACGCCACCGGAGTTTTCAACGCCAAAGTTTTTAAACCATTCTGCACCATTGCGTATAATGCTCGGCACGGAAGAAAGTGACTCGGTATTATTTATTGTGGTTGGCTTACCATATAAACCCACATTCGCAGGAAACGGTGGTTTGAAACGTGGCTGGCCTTTTTTACCTTCCAGTGATTCAAGCAATGCCGTTTCTTCACCGCAGATATAAGCACCTGCACCTAAAGTGGGATACAGATCAAAATCAACGCCACTGCCTTTTATGTCTTTACCCAGGTAACCATTGGCATAAGCTTCTTTCACGGCCTGCGCAAAATGCTCATAAGGCTCATCCAGAAACTCGCCGCGCATATAGTTATAACCCACGGTTGCACCAATGCAGTAGCCAGCAATCGCCATGCCTTCCACCAGTGCATGGGGATTAAACCGCAAAATATCGCGATCTTTACAGGTACCCGGCTCTGATTCATCCGAGTTACACACAATATATTTCTGTACCGGCGCATTACGTGGCATGAAGCTCCATTTCAAACCCGTTGGAAAACCTGCACCGCCACGGCCACGTAAGCCAGATGCCTTTACAATTTCAATCACATCTTCTGGTGAAAGTTTTTCATGCAGAATTTTATTCCAGGCCTGATAACCACCCACTTTAAGGTAGTTTTCATATGACCATTGCTGATCATCAAATTGCAGGGTTGCGTAGCAAACTTCGTTAGCCATGCTTACTCCAGCGCGTCAATAATCTCATCGACCTTTTCAGGGGTGAGATTGGTGTAATATTTATGATCAACCTGCATCATCGGGCCACCGGCACAGGCTGCAAGACATTCTTCTTCAATCTTCAAATAAACCCGACCATCAGCTGTGCTTTCGCCCAGCTTGATACCCAGCTTGCTTTGTAAATGATCGACGATGGTATCTGAACCCATCAACATGCAAGATACGTTTGTGCATACGGCTACATTATGTCTCGCCACCGGATTTAATTCGTACATCGAATAAAAACTGGCGACTTCATACACTTCGATATTGGCAAGCCCCAGATACTCAGCCACCGCATCCATTAAAGGCACCGTGAGAAAACCATTATTCTGATGCTGTACAGCACGCAAGGCGGCAAGTAGAGCCGATTTTTTTCGATCTGCAGGATACCGAGACAGCCACTCGTCTATCTCCTCGATTGTGTGCGCAGATAATAGTTTTTCGTTTGTTGCTGTCGTCATTATTATTACCCGTGCTCTTATCTATCAATCTCACCGAACACAATGTCCTGTGTTCCAATGACCGCGACAACATCTGATAACATATGCCCGCGACTCATCTCATCCAGCGCAGACAGATGTGCAAAACCTGGCGCTCGCACTTTCAATCGATAAGGTTTGTTTGCACCATCTGATACGATGTAAACACCGAACTCGCCCTTGGGATGCTCAACCGCCCCATATGCCTCACCTTCTGGTAAACAGAAGCCTTCGGTAAACAGTTTGAAATGATGAATCAGTGATTCCATATCCGTTTTCATCGACTCACGTCTGGGCGGTGTAATTTTGTGATCTTCTGCGAGCACCGGGCCAGAGTTGTTTCTCAACCATGAAACACATTGCTTGATAATTCGATTTGATTGCCGCATTTCTTCCATACGCACCAGATAGCGATCATAGCAGTCACCATTCGTACCGACAGGGATGTCAAAATCCATGCGGTCATATACTTCGTAAGGCTGCTTCTTGCGTAAATCCCATTCAATTCCTGAGCCGCGCAACATAGGGCCGGTAAAGCCTAACTGCATCGCGCGCTCAGGCGACACAATCGCAATATCGACCAGCCGCTGCTTCCAGATTCGGTTATCCGTTAACAGTGTTTCGTATTCATCGACATACGTGGGAAAACGATTTGTGAAATCTTCAATAAAATCCAGTAGTGAACCACTGCGGTTTTCATTTAAGCGATTCACTTCTTTCTGGCTGTGCCATTTAGAAGCTTTATACTGCGGCATTGAGTCTGGCAGATCTCGCGCCACTCCACCGGGCCTGTAATAAGTGGCATGTAAGCGTGCACCGGATACCGCCTCATACACATCCATCAAATCTTCACGTTCACGGAATGCATACAGGAACATGGTCATCGCGCCTACATCAAGGCCATGCGCGCCAATCCATAATAGATGATTTAACAGACGTGTAATTTCATCAAACATCACACGTATATATTGTGCTCGTTCCGGCACTTCGATACCGAGTAATTTTTCCAGCGCCAGTATGTAACCATGTTCATTACACATCATGGACACATAGTCGAGGCGATCCATATAACCAATGCTCTGGTTATAGGGTTTTGATTCAGCCAGTTTTTCTGTCGCACGATGCAGCAATCCAATATGTGGATCTGCACGCTGCACGACTTCGCCATCCATTTCCAGAATCAGGCGCAATACCCCGTGTGCCGCAGGATGCTGAGGACCAAAATTAAGCGTGTAATTACGAATTTCAGGCATAAACTTATTCTTCATCTTCCGGCAGGCTATAGCGGCTGTCATCGCGAATAACTTTCGGTACAAGCACCCGTGGCTCAATACTGACAGGCTCATATATCACGCGTTTTTTCTCCGGGTCGTAACGCATTTCAACGTGACCGGATAAAGGGAAGTCTTTTCTAAACGGATGTCCGACAAAACCATAATCGGTCAGTATGCGACGTAAATCAGGATGCCCATCATAATGAATACCAAACAGATCAAACGATTCACGTTCAAACCAGTTAGCGCCGTTCCATATTTCAGTCACCGAACTCACCACTGGCATTTCATCATCTTCTGCATAAACTCTAATGCGTAAGCGCTGATTATTTTTCAGTGATAGCAAATGTACGATCGTTGCAAAGCGCTTACGACCAGAACTCATTTCTGGCAGCTCGTCACCGAAACGTAAACGACCATGTTCGGCCACTTCTACACCGCGGCTAAAACCATTTGCAGTTGCATTGGTTTTCCATTCATCCTGACCATATGACAGGTAATCCACACCGCATAAGTCAATCATGATTTCAAATGCAAAACGCTCATCATCACGTAGTTTTTTACAAACATTAAAATAGTTTTCCGCAGCAACTTCTATTGTCACTTCACCCTGCTCCAGCAGATTATCAAGTAACTGATCTGCAAAACACTGTGAAAGTTGCTGCGAAAGATTCTGTGCGTTTGTCATATTGAAATAATCGTTTTTTAATCGTGCTTATTTATCGGGCAATCGTACAGGTGCGTTTGATTTTATTTTGTAACTGAATGATGCCATATAACAGCGCTTCCGCTGTGGGCGGACAACCTGGCACATAAATATCTACTGGTACGATTCTGTCACAGCCTCTGACAACCGAGTAAGAGTAATGATAGTAACCACCGCCATTGGCACAGGAGCCCATGGAAATCACCCAGCGAGGCTCGGCCATCTGGTCATATACTTTACGCAGTGCGGGCGCCATTTTATTGGTGAGCGTACCTGCAACAATCATCACATCTGATTGCCGCGGCGAACCCCGAAACAGAATGCCGAAACGATCGAGATCATAACGTGATGCACCTGCCTGCATCATTTCAACTGCACAACAGGCGAGCCCAAAGGTCATCGGCCACATCGAGCCCGTTCGCGCCCAGTTAACAACCGTATCTACCTGTGTGGTTACAAAGCCTTTTTCAAGAACGCCTTCTATTCCCATTCCAGCGCACCTTTTTTCCACTCGTAAATAAAACCAATAATTAATATCCCCAGAAACAGACCCATTGCAAGGATGCCGAACAAACCGACTTCATCTAGCACAATGGCCCAGGGGAAAAGGAAAGCAATTTCAAGATCAAAAATAATAAACAATATTGCAACCAGATAAAAACGCACATCAAATTTCATACGCGCATCTTCAAATGCAGAGAAACCGCATTCATAAGGAGAATTTTTTTCGGGATTGGGTTTGCTTGGAGCAAGAACAAATCCACCCAGCACAATCATCGCGACACCGACAATTAAACCAAGGCAAATAAAAATTAAAACAGGTATGTAATTTTCGAGCATTTTTATTTTTTCTCCCAGGCCATATAGACGTGGCAAGCTCTTGTAATTATTTATTCGTTCGACTTTATTAAAAAAGCCCGCGTATGTCATCACTTATTATGTGTATTACAGGATAAGCGAGATTTATTAGCCTGCAGCATTAATTAATCAATACTAAGCAATTTAAAAAACCAGACCCATATCTATTTAAGAGTATTAAAATTTAATAATCTTGTACTATGAAATAATCAAATGCGTTAAAGCGCCCACTGGTCAACTTAAACGCCGCCATGCATAGCCGCGTAATACACAACAGAAAACGCAAACAACCACAGAAAGATTCTTTTCAAATAGTTTGTAATTGAGATAGCTCAATAAACCACAACAGAGATGCAACAAGAAATGTAACCTGAGAACGAGACAATTTATTTTGTCTTCTTATTTTTTATTTAACACCTTAATGGTGCCGATGGCCGGAGTCGAACCGGCACGGCTTGCGCCACCACCCCCTCAAGATGGCGTGTCTACCAATTTCACCACATCGGCTTTATTACGGTGACTTACTACTCTGGCACTCGGGCTCCTGCCCTCGCTTAGCTTTTAAGCGTGTACCTGCCCGATATCCTATCGGGCGTTCGTGACTCCTTGCCCGTCACTCACCCAATTTCACCACATCGGCTTTATTACGGTGACTTACTACTCTGGCACTCGGGCTCCTGCCCTCGCTTAGCTTTTAAGCGTGTACCTGCCCGATATCCTATCGGGCGTTCGTGACTCCTTGCCCGTCACTCACCCACACACCACATCGGCTTTAAAGCTTTTGCACTACTGGCTTTACAGTATTCCATGATTTGAGAAGCGAGGTTTCTTCCCAATTAGAGTATTTAAACTCTGCCTACACCTCCATGTGTGGGCATTTAACTTATTCTTTATTCAGCAGCCGGAACATCACTCACCGGCGCGTCACTAGCCGGTGTGTCAATCGCTGCAGGAATATCTGACGCTGGCATATCAATCGCCTGATCAATGACTGAATCACTGGATACCGTACTCGCCATTTCAACATGTGACGACAGGTAGGCCAGGCTTAAGCTAGTCACAAAAAACGCGGTTGCCAGAACAGCTGTCGTACGACTGAGAAAATTTGCAGCTCCGCGCGCGCCAAAGACAGAGCCAGAAGACCCCCCGCCACCCAGCGCAGCACCCGCCTCAGCACCCTTTCCGCGTTGCAGCATAATCAGGCCAATAATAGCCAGAGATAGCAATACATGTATAACGAGAATAATTGAAATCACTTAGTTTATTCCTTAAGCAAAAAAACGGATTAACCAGCAGCCTGACAGATGCTCAGAAAATCATCCGCTTTTAAAGATGCACCACCAATCAGGCCACCATCAATATCTGGCTGACCGATCAGCTCTGCAGCATTACCCGGGTTCATTGAACCGCCATATAAAATACGCAAGCCTTCTGCTACATCTGCATTCAGCTCAGCAATTTTACCGCGAATAAAGGCGTGTACTTCCTGCGCCTGCTCGGGACTTGCCGTTTTGCCTGTGCCAATCGCCCAGACTGGTTCGTATGCGATAACACCATCAGCCAGTGCTTCAACACCTTCCAGCGCAATCACCGCATCAATCTGACGAGCACAAACATCGTTAGTCACACCGGATTCACGTTCTTCCAGTGTTTCACCTATACAGAAAATCGGCTTGATACCGTTGCGACGAGCTGCGGCGAAACGTTTAGCAATCAGCTCATCCGTTTCACCGTAAAGCGCACGACGCTCCGAGTGACCGATAATGGCATATTCACAGCCGATATCTTTTAGCATGGCACCTGAAATTTCACCGGTAAAGGCACCACCATCCTGATCACAGATGTTTTGTGAGCCGACTTTGATATCTGTTCCATCAACTGCGCCAGAAACACGGGGAATATATACAGCCGGTGGACAAACCACGACTTCTGCATTATTAACTGAACCCATGCCTGCTTTGATACCTGCCATAAGTTCTTTTACGGAATCGCTGGAACCATTCATTTTCCAGTTGCCGGCTACCATTGGCTGACGCATCGATGTGAACTCCAAATTCGTATTTTCAAAGGCCGCACAGTTTATAGGTGCAGCCCGCCAGTTGCAAGACCAGATGCCTCTACAGAGGCGCTTATGTCGTACTTTTACCTGTCTGCTGGCACAAAAAAAGGCCGCCGGGAATACCCGGCGACCTCTCTCAACACAGACTCATGCAAATCAACTCGGATTAGCATGTGCCACAGATGCAGACACAGCATCTGCAATTTGCTGCGCATAAGCCGTTACCTGCTTTTCATCTTCACCTTCTACCATCACACGAATTAATGGCTCGGTGCCTGACGCCCTTAATAGAACGCGCCCACAGCCATTCAGCTGCTTTTCTACTTCTTCCACCGCTGATTTCACCTTAGGCTCGTTAACCGGGTTGGTTTTAACTGGCAAGGGCACATTAATCAGCACCTGCGGCAGCATCTTCATATCAGACAGAGCCTCCATTAAAGACTCGCCTGTTTCTGCCAGATATGCCATCACCTGCAGCGAAGAGACAATGCCATCACCTGTGGTGGTTCTGTCCAGACAGATAATATGTCCTGAGTTTTCACCGCCCAGGCACCAGCCTTTCTCCTTCAGGCATTCGATCACATAACGATCGCCAACCTGGGTGCGCTCGAACTCCAGACCGAGTTTTTTAATGGCCAGTTCCAGCCCCATATTACTCATTAGGGTACCGGCGACACCACCCTTCTTCTCACCCGCCGCCAGTCGCGCCTTGGTAATGATATAAAGAATCTCATCACCATCGATAATCTGACCTTTACTGTCCACCATCATCACCCGGTCGCCATCACCGTCAAAGGCTATACCCATATCGGCCCGATTTTGCAGCACGGCTGCGGCCAGCGTGTGCGGGTGAGTCGATCCACAGTCGGCATTAATATTCAGGCCATTCGGCTTATCACCAATGGATATGACGTCTGCACCCAGCTCGGCAAACACATTGGGTGCGATGTGGTAAGTTGCGCCATTGGCGCAGTCGAGGACAATCTTCAACCCTTTAAAAGATGTACCGACAGGAATTGTCGCCTTACAGGCTTCTATATAACGACCTTGAGCATCTTCAATACGCTCTGCTCGGCCGAGTTTGGCAGAATCAACAATTTCCATTTCCTGCTCAAACATCGTTTCTATTTCGTCTTCAATATCATCTGGTAACTTGGTACCTTCTGCAGAGAAGAACTTCAGACCATTATCGTAAAAAGGGTTATGCGAAGCTGAAATAACGATGCCCGCCGATGCGCGTAAGGTACGAGTAAGGTACGCAATACCCGGCGTAGGCATAGGCCCAAGAATTCGCACATCCACACCTGCCGCTGATAAGCCGGCTTCCAGTGAGGCCTCAAACATATAACCTGAAATACGTGTATCTTTGCCAATAACAACCAGATTATTGCCGTGACTGGCCAATACTTTCCCAACGGCCCAGCCCAGCTTCATCACTGCCTGCGGCGTCATTTGCCCTGTACCCACTCGCCCGCGAATACCATCGGTACCAAAATACTTCTTTGCCATTATTTCTTTCCGTTTACTTAATAATTGTTATAACAGGCAACTTTCATTACCTTTGTTCTGCAGCAGTATAGTGCATGATCGTTACACTGGCATTATGCGCTATCCACAGCCATACACACTTTAAGCGCATCGAGCGTTGGTTTTACATCGTGCACACGAAACACTTTTGCACCCTTCTGCCAGCTTAATACAGCCGCCGCAAGACTGGCATGCAGACGTTCTTCTACGGGTGCACCATCGAGAATGGACGCGAACATCGACTTTCGTGAAAGCCCCACCAGTAGTGGAAGCTGCAGATCATTAAATGCATCCAGCCGCTTCAGCAGCTGTAAATTATGCTGCAAATTTTTACCAAAACCGAAGCCGGGATCAAGCAGGATATTATCTCGTTGCATGCCTGAAACGATGCATTCATTAACACGCTGCTGCAAAAACAGTTGAATATCATCTACTACAGAATGGTACTCCGGTTTATTCTGCATACTTCTCGGCTCTCCCTGCATGTGCATAATGCACACCGGAGTGTCTAATTCAGCACAGGCTTCCACCGCTCCCGGTGCGCGCAAGGCATTGACATCATTGACTAAATTCGCACCGGCACTTACTGCCGCACGCATTACTTCCGGTTTACTGGTATCGATGGAGATAAAAATATCAGACTGTTGTCGTAACCGTTCAATGACCGGTACAACACGATTAATCTCATCTTCAATTGATACCGATTGCGCGCCAGGTCGGGTCGACTCTCCACCGATATCAATCATTAGGGCACCTTCGGCCTGCATCTGCAATGCATGCTGAACGGCCGCCTCAATCTGCGTATATCGACCACCATCAGAAAATGAATCCGGTGTGGTATTCAAAATCCCCATCACCACCGGCTGTTTGCCATTTAAAATTTCACTCAATGACAACGTCATCTTTAAAACCCATAACGTAAAAAACCCCGCTGTTCGGGCGGGGTTTGTTTAGTATTACATCGCGTGATTAGTGAAGACTGGCTGGCCCACCAATAGAACCATCACTCTTACCTTCTTTTGCCTTAGCGTCTTTATCATCAGAAGCCTTAGGCGTCGATGCACCACCATCCGTATCACTCCAGTCTCTCGGTGGGCTCACTTCCTGACGCTCCATCAACTGGTTAATCTGATCACTATCGATCGTTTCATACTTGATCAGCGCTTCAGACATCGCATGCAAAATATCCATATTTTCTTTTAATAAGGTTTCTGCACGGGAATAGTTACGGTCAATAAAGTCACGTATCTCTTCATCAATAACCCGCGCTGTGTCATCCGCGACATTTTTATGCTGTGTCACTGAGCGACCCAGGAATACCTCACCCTCATCCTCAGAGTATGAAAGTGGACCCAGCTTTTCAGACAGACCCCATTTAGTCACCATATTTCGCGCAATATCTGTAGCACGTTCAATATCGTTAGAAGCACCCGTCGTTACACTATCCAGACCAAAAATAAGCTCTTCTGCAATACGGCCACCAAACAGGCTGGAAATCTGACTTTCCAGACGACGCTTGCTGTAGCTATAGCGATCTTCTTCTGGCAGGAACATGGTCACACCCAATGCACGACCGCGGGGAATAATGCTCACTTTGTATACAGGATCATGATCCGGCACCAGACGACCCACAATGGCATGGCCCGCTTCATGGTATGCCGTTAGCGTCTTCTCATCATCTGACATCACCATCGACTTACGCTCGGAGCCCATCATGATCTTGTCTTTGGCGCGTTCAAAATGCTCCATAAAGACTTCTTTACTGTTTTCACGCGCAGCAAACAGAGCCGCTTCGTTCACCAGATTCGCCAGATCAGCACCTGAGAACCCGGGTGTACCACGAGCAATTAAAGTCGCCTTAACATTATCGCCTGCAGGCACCTTACGCATGTGTACTTTCAGTATCTGTTCACGGCCACGCACATCAGGTAATGGAACGACAACCTGACGGTCAAAACGACCGGGGCGCATTAATGCAGGGTCAAGTACATCAGGACGGTTGGTTGCGGCAATCACGATAACGCCTTCATTACCCTCAAAACCATCCATTTCGACCAGCAACTGGTTCAGAGTCTGCTCACGTTCATCATGACCACCGCCTACACCGGCACCACGATGACGGCCGACCGCATCAATTTCATCGATAAAGATAATGCAGGGCGCATGTTTTTTCGCCTGTTCGAACATATCACGCACACGAGAGGCACCCACACCAACAAACATTTCTACGAAATCTGAACCTGAAATAGTGAAAAACGGCACCTTGGCTTCACCCGCTATGGCTTTAGCCAGCAGGGTTTTACCGGTACCCGGTGAACCAACCATCAGCACGCCACGTGGAATCTGCCCACCCAGCTTCTGGAATTTGCCGGGATCACGTAAAAACTCGACCAGCTCGCCCACTTCCTCTTTGGCTTCTTCGACACCCGCCACATCGGCGAAAGTGACCTTAATCTGGTCTTCACCCATCATGCGGGCCTTGCTCTTACCAAACGACATAGCACCACGGCCACCGCCGCCACCCTGCATCTGGCGCATGAAGAAGATCCATATGCCTATCAGGAGCAAGAAAGGGAACCAGGAAATAAAGATATTCATTAATAATGATGGCTGCTCAGGCGCTTTAGCATTAATGCGCACACCATTTTCCAGCAGATCACCAATCATTGAGCGGTTATCCGTTTCAGGACTGTAGGTCGTAAACGGTTTCAGATCGCGCGTTTTACCGGTAATTTCACGGCCCGCAATATCGACTTCAGAGACATTGCCGCTCTTCACCTGAGCAATAAAATCAGAATAGGATACTTCAAGACCCGCACTGCTTCGCTGAGAGAAATTACTGAAAACTGATAACAGAATCAGGGCAATAACGCCCCATAAAATAAGGTTTTTGACCAGGTCGTTCAAGACAACACCTCGGTTTAATTAAATACTAATATGAAAGTTACTACACAGATCAGGCAAACGCCAGCCAGATATGCACCCTTTGGCCGATAATCGACTATTAATCAGCCTTTAAATCCGCTGGCCAGACCATAAGTTTCCTTGCTTCTGGCACGTGATGCTTTGGGTTTTCGCATCACCACGCGACTAAAATGTGCGCGCATCAGCCTGATATAATCATCAAAGCCTTCACCCTGAAACAATTTGACCAGCAAACCGCCGCCAGGTTTCAAAACCTGCAGAGACAAATCCATCGCCAGCTCTGCCATATACATAGCACGAGGAATATCGACAGCCTGTTGTCCACTCATATTGGGGGCCATATCGCAAATTACAAGGTCTGGTCGATCATCGCCCAGTGTTTCAAGTAGTTGCGTAAATACCGCTTCCTCGAGAAAGTCACCCGTTATAATCTCCACACCATCCATGGGCTCCATCGGCAAAATATCCAGCGCAATCAAACGCCCCTGACCTTTCTGCCTGCGCACCACATACTCACACCAGCTACCCGGCGCCGCGCCCAGATCAATAATCGTCGCTCCGGGCCGGATCAGATGATCTTTTTCATCAATTTCTTTCAGCTTATAAACAGCTCGCGAACGATAACCATCCATCTGGGACTGTTTGACGTATTCATCATCAAAATGCTCGCGCAGCCAATTGTTGCTGGATTTACTTCGTGCCATAACCTGATAAGTTTTATTAAATAAAGCGACATTTTACATGAAGCAACATCAACTATTTAGCTAATATTTAGCTTCCAATCGAATGCATACAGCAGCACTGGCCTCATAATTATATTTCGGCACAAGCTAACTAAGATTGTTGAACCACCAATCAGTGCTATAATTGGCTCCCGTTTAAACCATGACAAAACTATGCCGCTTTCCAGACCACAAATAAAACATCTTGTCTCCCTGGCTCACAACCTGAAACCCGTGATTATGGTTGGCCAGCATGGCATCACCGAAAACCTGCTTAAAGAACTGGAAATCGCGCTGGATCATCACGAACTGGTGAAAATCAAAATTGCCGGGGAAGACCGCGATAGCCGCCAGCAGATGATTGAACAGTTACAAAACGAGACAGCCGCAGATACTGTACAGACCATTGGAAAAACTTTAACCCTGTTTCGTCGTAACAAAAAGAAACCGAAAATAGAATTACCTAAATAGTAATATAAATAGTCATAACACATAACAAATAAAAAAGCCTGAAGGATATCCTTCAGGCTTTTTTTCATCAACAGTAGAAAAAAACTAGATGTAATGCACCTCGACTATTTCCAGGCTGCGCACGCCACCGGGTGTTTTCACTTCTGCGACATCACCTTCTGACTTGCCAATCAACGCACGCGCAATCGGCGAGCTGATTGAAATCATATTCGCTTTAATATCTGCTTCATCTTCACCGACAATCTGATAGCGAATTTCATCTCCGGTTTCTTCATCCGCCAGATCAACCGTCGCGCCAAAAACAACTTTACCATTGGCATTGACTGTTGTTACGTCGATAACCGTTGAATTACCCAGTTTGCCTTCAATTTCCTTAATACGACCTTCACAGAAGCTTTGTTGCTCTCGCGCTGCATGATACTCGGCATTTTCTTTTAAGTCGCCATGTTCACGAGCCACTGCAATCGCTTCAATAATACGTGGACGATCTTCTGTTTTTAGTTTTTTTAGCTCATCCAGTAGCATTTTTTCGCCACGAACGGTTAGGGGGAATTTATTCACTTAGCAATCTCCTGATGTAAATCCTGTAAACGATTAACTTCATTGGCTGCCTGTGATTGCAGCGCCATGCATGTTGCTCGAGCACCTGCCAAAGTCGTTGTGTAACTCACTTTATGCTGCAATGCAGCGGCACGAATCGTAAATGAATCCGAAATCGCCTGTTTGCCTTCAGTCGTATTAAATATTAAATCGATTTCATCATTTTTGATCATATCCACCACATGTGGACGACCTTCATACACTTTATTGACTTTAGTACACTCAACGCCATGTTCACGTAATACAGCCGCTGTTCCACGTGTGGAAATAATTTCAAAATTAAGTTGCTGCAGCATTCGTGCAATTTCAATCACGGCATCACGATCACGTTCACGTACACTCACAAACACACGACCAGAAGATGGCAGCTCAACACCCGCCGCTAACTGAGCTTTGCCAAACGCTTCACCAAAACTACGACCGACGCCCATGACTTCGCCGGTTGATTTCATTTCCGGGCCGAGTAATGGGTCTACCCCCGGAAATTTCACAAACGGGAACACCGATTCTTTTACTGAATAATAATCAGGTACCACTTCTTCTGTCATACCCTGCTGTTTCAGTGAAACGCCTGCCATACAACGCGCAGCAACCTTCGCCAGTGGCACACCTGTTGCCTTGGAAACAAACGGTACGGTTCGCGAGGCCCGTGGATTCACTTCCAGCATAAAGATTTCATCGCCCTGCGCCGTACTCTGAATCGCGAACTGAATATTCATTAAACCCACAACCTGCATTTCCAGTGCAATTTCACGTGTCTGTGCGCGCAACCTGTCCTGAATTTCTTTCGACAAACTATAAGGTGGCAGGGAACAGGCTGAATCGCCCGAATGCACACCGGCCTGTTCGATATGTTCCATAATGCTACCAATGAGAACATCTTCACCATCACAGATGGCATCCACATCCACTTCCACTGCATCGTCAAGGAAGCGATCCAGTAACACAGGGGCATCGTTCGAAACACTCACCGCCGTTTTCATATAATGTTTTAGATCGGCTTCGTTATGCACAATTTCCATCGCCCTGCCACCCAGCACATAAGACGGACGAACCACAATGGGATAACCGATTTCTTCTGCCTGACCAACCGCTTCTTCCGCAGAACGTGCCAGACGATTTGGTGGCTGCTTCTGGCCGAGTTTCATAATTAACTGCTGAAAACGTTCACGATCTTCAGCCAGGTCAATTTTATCCGGACTGGTGCCAATAATAGGCACTCCTGCCGCTTCAAGATCACGTGCAAGCTTGAGTGGCGTTTGACCGCCGTATTGAACGATAACACCTTTGGGTTTTTCTAAATCCAGAACTTCTAGCACATCTTCCAGGGTAAGTGGTTCAAAGTACAGACGATCAGATGTATCAAAATCTGTAGATACCGTTTCTGGATTACAGTTAATCATAATGGCTTCATAGCCATCATCCCGCATCGCTAAAGCAGCATGCACACAACAATAGTCAAACTCGATTCCCTGACCGATTCGGTTAGGGCCACCACCCAGTACGACAATCTTTTCCCTGTCTGTCGGTTGCGCTTCACACTCTTCTTCATAAGTTGAGTACATATACGCGGTGGATGTTGAAAATTCTGCGGCACAGGTATCCACACGTTTAAACACAGGACGAATACCCAGAGACTGACGATGCGCGCGCACCGTAAACTCTGTTTCATCAAGCAGTGTCGCCATGCGACGATCCGAGAAGCCTTTACGTTTCAGGCGGTACATTTCGTCTTTATCAATATCATTCAATTTGCGTGTGCGCAAAGCCGCTTCGATATCAACAATTTCCTGCACCTGCACCAGAAACCAGGGATCAATATGTGTCAGCTCATGTATATTTTCAAAGCTCAGACCTTTACGAAATGCGTCTGCCAGATACCAGATACGATCGGCTCCAGGCTGTTGCAGTTCCTGACGTAGTTTTGATTTAATATCTTCAGCCGACATGTTATCGGGCAGGATTTCAGTTAAACCATCAACACCAATTTCCAGGCCGCGCAGGGCTTTTTGCAGTGACTCCTGAAAGGTTCGACCAATCGCCATAATTTCACCCACAGATTTCATCTGTGTGGTCAGACGGTTTTCCGCCTGAGGGAATTTTTCGAAGGTGAAGCGTGGAATTTTCGTAACCACATAATCTATCGATGGCTCGAATGATGCCGGTGTTGCACCACCGGTTATATCGTTGCGCAACTCATCCAGCGTATAGCCCACCGCCAGTTTCGCCGCCACTTTGGCAATCGGGAAACCGGTGGCTTTTGAAGCCAGTGCAGAGGAACGTGAGACACGTGGGTTCATTTCGATAATGGTCATGCGACCATCTTCAGGGTTCACTGAAAACTGCACATTAGACCCACCGGTTTCCACACCAATTTTGCGCAACACCGCCAGTGAGGCATCACGCATCATCTGGAATTCTTTATCTGTTAAGGTTTGCGCAGGTGCAACGGTGATAGAGTCACCTGTGTGTATGCCCATTGGATCAAAGTTTTCGATCGAACAGATAATGATGCAGTTGTCGTTTCGGTCACGCACCACTTCCATTTCATATTCTTTCCAGCCCAGAATCGATTCTTCAATCAGCAGCTCATTGGTGGGTGATAAATCTAAACCACGCTTACAGATTTCTTCGAATTCCTGCTTGTTATAGGCAATACCACCACCCGAGCCGCCCATGGTAAATGAGGGGCGAATAATCGTTGGAAAGCCAACCATGGCCTGAACCTGATAAGCCTCTTCCATACTGTGGGCAACCGCCGCACGTGGCATATCCAGGCCGATCTCTTCCATCGCGATTTTAAATTTCTCGCGATCTTCGGCCATATCAATCGCATCTTTTGACGCGCCAATCATTTCCACGCCAAATTTTTCCAGCACCCCTTCACGATCCAGGTCCAGCGCGCAATTTAGTGCAGTCTGCCCGCCCATGGTGGGCAACAGCGCATCGGGGCGTTCTTTTTCAATGATATTTGCGAGGGTTTTCCAGTGAATAGGCTCAATGTAGGTTGCATCGGCCATTTCCGGGTCGGTCATAATGGTTGCCGGGTTAGAGTTAACCAGAATAACGCGGTAACCCTCTTCACGTAGCGCCTTACACGCCTGCGCACCCGAATAGTCAAATTCGCAGGCCTGACCAATTACGATGGGGCCGGCGCCGATGATAAGTATGCTGTTTATGTCGGTACGTTTAGGCATTGCAAATTCTTCCTTTAACCGCTGTTAAAAGAAAACGCGAATAAACGCAAATGAACGCAAATGGACGCAACATTAAATGACCTCAGTTTTCGTATATTGATGCACAATACGTTTAACACCCAGTTTAGGAGTGCCAAAATTTAACAATAAGCCAACAGTAATACCTGTGGCTTTTAAATAGTTTATAACCTGTGCCCTGTGGGCTATGCTTAACTCAGATGCCACTTTAAGTTCTATCAACAGCTTGTTTTCCACAATAATGTCAGTGACAAAATACCGACCACAAATCCCTTATAAATCACTTTTAAGGGCTTCTGCTGCGTAAGGCAAAACCCCTGTCGTTTTAACTCAACACATAGAGCATTCTCATAAACCGACTCTAAAAACCCAACACCCAGCCGGTTGCTTACCTCAAACGCACAATCTAAAACTTGCTCGGATATAGATTTTTGCCGTTCCATGCTTTCTCCCTGAAGCCTTTCATACAATCGCGTCCCTTTGCGTTGTTGGCGTTTTCTTTTGCTTTTAGCGCTTCTCAATCAACTCAATAAAATGGTCAAACACGGGCGATACATCGTGCGGACCAGGACTGGCTTCAGGGTGGCCCTGAAAACCAAAGGCAGGTTTATCTGTACGATGAATACCCTGTAATGAGCCATCAAATAGAGATACATGTGTGGCTTTTAAATTCTCAGGTAGTGTTCCCTGCTTTACCGCAAAGCCGTGATTCTGACTGGATATCATCACGGTTTTCGCATCTACATCCTGTACCGGATGATTTGCACCATGATGCCCAAACTTCATCTTCTCCGTTTGTGCACCACAGGCCAGTGCCAGCAACTGATGCCCCAGGCAAATACCAAATACGGGAATATCTGTTTCCAGGACATCTTTGATGGCCTGTATCGCATAATCACAGGGCTCTGGATCACCGGGACCATTAGACAGAAACACCCCATCGGGAGACATGGCTAGTACTTCGGCCGCCGGGGTTTTTGCCGGTACCACAGTCACGCGACAACCGCGATCTACCAGCATGTTCAGAATATTCTGTTTAATACCATAATCATAAGCCACCACATGGTAAGGTAGCTCGCCCGCTTCTCGTTGCGGATGGGTGTTGCTGGTAATTTCCCAGCTGCCCTGTGTCCATTCAAACGATTTATCTGTGGTCACTTCTTTCGCCAGATCCATACCTTTAAGACCTGCAAAGGCCCTGGCTTTCTCGATGGCCGCATCGGCATCAATATTATCGCCTGCAACGATACAGGCATTTTGCGCACCCTTCTCTCGCAATATGCGAGTGAGGCGACGCGTATCAATATCGGCAATCGCAACCACATTATGTTGGGCTAAATACTCTGGCAGCGACATTTCACTGCGCCAGTTACTGGCCACCAGTGGCAGGTCACGTATCACCAGGCCCGCCGCATGTACCTGTGAAGATTCTGCATCGCCATCGCAGGTGCCTACATTGCCAACATGGGGAACCGTTAAAGTAACA
>Ga0316207_10002207_pt1 | contig 20765 bp, 19 predicted proteins | sample 6weekpyrite_MG_FD_204943 | JGI IMG/M metagenome (GOLD analysis project Ga0316207, IMG submission 204943) | Microbial mat bacterial communities from mineral coupon in-situ incubated in ocean water Damariscotta River, Maine, United States -... | ecosystem: Environmental > Aquatic > Marine >...
CCCGCCGGCCAGCGATTCCAGATCGAGCCGGATTTTCGGGTTGGCCCAGGGCCCGCTGATCAGCACCGGCACGTTCAGCCCGCCATTGGTCTGCCCTTCCAGCAGCGCCGCCATCACCCGGTAATCCAGCGTCTGCGCGCCGATCCCGACCGTGCCCGCGCCCGTGGCGCCCAGCAGCGGCGCCGTCAGTTTCAGATCGGTATTGCCGAGCACGCCGCCGTCGACCGTGAATGTGCCGCTGATACCGTCGAAAATCGTCTTGGCGCCGGCGCCCACATAGGACGTATCCAGCGTGCGCAACATGCCGGCCAGGTCCAGGCCGCGCAGCTCTCCCTGCCCCAGCGTGACCGATCCCCCGCCCGACAGCCCGTTCATCAGCGCGTTCAGATTATCGCCCACGCCCAACAGGTTGAGCGACACATCACCGCTGGCCAGCAGCCGGTCATATCCCGCCATCTGCTGCAGCAACGGCTGCAAGGCAACGCCGGTTGCGTTCAGCGTGGCCCGGCTGGACAGCCCGCCGCGGCTGTTGATGACCACCGATCCCGCCACCGTGCCGTCATAGGCGGCCAGTTCGCGGATTTCGGTGACGGCGCGGCCGTCGGCCAGCGTGGTGACAGTTCGGGTACGGCCCAGCTGCGCCAGTCCCAGATCGATGCTGTCGGCCTGCAACGCGATCTCGGCGTCGAGCAGTTGCAGCGCGCTGGCATCGATCGGCGTGCGCGACCAGCCTGCGGGCGCGGCGCCATCGCCGGCAGCGCCCGCGGCCGGTTCACCGCCCTCCGTCACCGCCGCCGAGAAATCCAGCGCCCCCGCAACCAGCGACGCGGTCATCTTTGGGCGCGCCGCCGCCATCAGCAGATCGACCGCGCCCGCGAACCTGTTCTGATCCAGCGAGATCACCCCGTCGCGCAAGGTGACATTGCCTGCATCGGTCAGCGTGACATCGCCGCTGACGCCGATCTGCCGGCCAAATCCGCGCGGGATGTCAGGCGCGCTTTGACCGATCAGCGCCATCACCGCCGCCATGTCGGCGATCTCTGCCGTCAGTTTGCCGCCCGCCGCCACCGGGTCCAGCCCGGCGCGGCCCGAGAAATCCACCGTCGAGCCGCCGGTTCTGAACGCGGCTGACACCGGCACCGCGCCCTCCGCCAGAAAGCCCGCGAACTCGGAAATTTGTGCGGTCAGATCAAAGCTTTGGCCGTTCATCGCCGCGGTCATTTCCAGCTCGGCCGCGCCCTGGAAATCGGGCAGGCGCAGGGTTGCGTCGATTGCCGAAAGCTCGGTGCGGCTGCCGCCGGCATGGTCGATCAGCGTGACCGAGCCGTCGCTGATCACCGCGCGGTCCAGCGTAAAGGCGGGCAGGCCTGCGGTCGGGGCAGCGGCCTCGCCCGCCGCGTCCGCACCGGCGCCGCCGCCGGTTGCCATGTCCCAGTTGCCGCGCCCGTCCGCCGCGATCTCGAGCAGGATTTTCGGCGCGTCGGCCTCGATTCGTCTGATCCGGACCGTCCCGCCCAGCAGCGCGCCGATATCGACCCCGATCGACAGCCGCTCGGCCGCCAGCATCGGGCCGGCGTCCGACCAGGCGGCGTTGGCGATCGTGACCGGCCCGGTGTTCACCCCGAGTTCGGGCCACAGCGTCGGGCGCACGTCGCCCTGCAGGGTCATCGCGCGGCCGGTTGCGGCCTCGAATTGATCGGTGACCAGCCCGGCGATGCGTTCGGCGGGCAGCAGGAACAGCGCCACCACCGCCAGCACGACCAATGCGATCAGTCCAAAGACAATCCTGATGATCCAGCGCATCGCATCGCTCCTTTGCCAGCCGTTGGGCTAAAGGATAGCAGCAACGCGGCGACCGGCAAGGTGAATGGCGGGCGGGGGTTCCCCCCCCGGGGCCCGGGGGGCATGGTGTTGAAAGCGCAGATCCAGCCACTTGATTTTCGGCGAAATTTAAATCCGAAATCCGGTTCCCACCGCAGGGCGTGCGCTATATATGCGCGCAATGAGCCAGAACCCGCCCAACCTGCGCCCCGACCTTGCGCCTGCCGCCCGTATTGCGCGAACCGGTCGCAGCGGGCAGCCGAGCATCGGCATGGTGTCGCTTGGCTGCCCCAAGGCGCTGGTGGACAGCGAGCGCATCCTGACCCGGCTGCGCGCCGAGGGCTATGGCATTTCGGCCGATTATGCGGGGGCGGATGCCGTCATCGTCAACACCTGCGGGTTTCTGGATTCCGCCAAGGCCGAAAGCCTGGAGGCCATCGGCGAGGCGTTGACCGAGAACGGCCGGGTCATCGTGACCGGCTGTCTGGGGGCGGAGCCCGATTACATCCGCGAACATCACCCGCGGATTCTGGCCGTCACCGGCCCGCATCAGTATGAACAGGTGCTGGATGCGGTGCATTCGGCGGTGCCGCCCAGCCCCGATCCGTTCGTCGATCTGCTGCCTGCCACCGGTGTTTCGCTGACGCCGCGGCATTACAGCTATCTGAAGATTTCCGAGGGCTGCAATCACAAGTGCAGGTTCTGCATCATCCCCGACATGCGCGGCCGCCTGGTCAGCCGCCCGGCCCATGCGATCCTGCGCGAGGCGGAAAAGCTGGTCGATGCGGGGGTGCGCGAACTGCTAGTGATCAGTCAGGACACCTCGGCCTACGGCACCGAACGCGGCACGCGCGCTTATCAGCCCTCGCGGGCGACTTCGCTTGTCCCGGCGTCCAGCGACGTCGCCCGTAAGGGCGCAGGAGCGCAGCCGATCATCGACCTTGCCCGCGACCTGGGGCGACTCGGCGCCTGGGTCCGCCTGCACTATGTCTACCCCTACCCGTTCGTGCGCGATCTGATCCCGCTGATGGCGGATCCTGACAGCGGCGTGCTGCCCTATCTGGACATTCCGTTTCAGCATTCCCATCCGGAGGTTCTGCGCCGCATGGCCCGGCCCGCGCACACCGCGAAAACCCTGAGCGAAATCGCCGCCTGGCGCGGGGTTTGCCCCGATATCACCCTGCGCTCGACCTTCATCGTCGGCTATCCGGGCGAGACCGAGGCCGAGTTTCAGCACCTGCTGGACTGGATGGACGAGGCCCAGTTGGACCGGGTCGGCTGTTTTCAATACGAAAACGTCGCCGGGGCGCGGTCCAACGCCCTGCCCGATCATGTGCCGGGCGAAGTCAAACAGGACCGCTGGGAGCGGTTCATGGCCAGGGCGCGGGCGATTTCAGAGGCCAGGCTGGCCGCCAAGGTGGGCAAACGGGTGCAGGTGATCGTGGATGAGGTCGACAGCGACGCCGCCACCTGCCGCACCATGGCCGACGCGCCGGAAATCGACGGCAACCTGTTCATCGACGCGGGGTTTGAGGGGCTGAAACCGGGCGATATCGTTACCGTCGAGGTGGATGAGGCGGGGGAGTATGATTTGTGGGGGCGGCTTGTCCCCGGTTCAGGTGTCTAAGGCTTGTTCCGCATCCTCAGCCAGTGCGTCGACGTCAACTTCATCTGCGCTCTGTCGATCCTCTTTGATCCGGGGGGGACTTTGACGCCAGATTGAAAGGTTTTGACCAATTTCGCGATAAAATTCCGGAACGATAGCTTCAAGATCGGTTATGAAATTCACCTGCTGAGTAAACCTCGCGCCCAGTCTTTTTGCAAAATACAGGTGGAAGCCAACGACTTGAAGACCTCCCTTGTCTGCCTCGCAAATCGCTGGATCGTCCCGAAGCTGGGAAAACGAAAACTGAGTGTCCTCGCTTCGTCCAGGCCAGTTTAATCTGACAAACAAATCATCCGTTTTTTCGGATCGCACCTGACGGATCAGCCAATTCACACGGGCTTTGGACGACTTCCTGTCTTCCGGAGCGCGCAAGAACATTCCAACATCAATTGTTCGGCGCAATATATCGGCGACTATCTGAAGGGGCGCGGCCGCATTTGCAATTTCAAATGTCGCAACCAATTGGCGTTTTTCGCGCAGGACACCCATCTCGTCCTTTTGCCGCTCTGAGGAATCCCCTGCGTGCTTTCTGGACAACTTCTGGATGACAGGTGTTTCTGTTTGTCGGCTAAGAATAAGAGAGAGATCCTTTGTCTCTTGGTGCCATGCCTCGAGGACTGCCGTCGCCTCTGGTGACTTGGCAGAAACTGTACCTCCTGCCGAAATGTGTTTGTTGAGTTCCCCCCATTCGGCGGGCATCCTGTCGAACCCTTGCACACCGGCACTTTCGTGAGTGAGAAATCTCCGGAATTCATTGAGAAGCAGGTTTTGATCGCCGTCAGAAACACTTTTGTTGGTAACCAGCAAATCAGCCGTTGTTAGGATGTACATCCACGACCAGTGGTAAACCGGGATTTTTGAGCGACTTTTTCTAAGATTATCAAGTGGGTGCGTTAATGGAGTGGTGGCGAACTGATTTGAGATTGTAACGACGCAGTCGATCCCATTTTCCTTCGCCAAAGCCCGGTATTTTTCGATTTGATCGTCGTAAAGTGAGTTTTTCCCAATTTTTGATTCTACGAGCGCCGTCCATTGTTTGGCACCATTCCTCACAACAATCAAACCGTCTGGGCGATTATTGACGTCATCCCTCTGGCTTTTGAAAACGACTTCGGTGAAGGTTTCGATCGTGGAACGTTTCCCAAGTTTTTCTCCAACAGAAATTAAAAGATCCCGCCTAAACTCTTCAATCTGGGAGAAACAGGCGAGAAAAATCGACGTTGTTCTTCCTTCTTTCGATGTCGTTGCGAGCACTGGAAAAAGGCGAGCACGCTCTCCTTGGGAAAGGCATTCTGGTCTCGGCATCAATTCACCTCACTCAAAAAATCTATCGGCATTTAGGACTCGATACAGACATTTTTCAACTAATAGCTGTGCCTTACCTTCCAAAAAGCCCCGCATCCAGCCTGGCGAGTCTGAAACACTCAGCTTCGCGCCCTCACCCCACAAGCACCACCACCCAGATCAGCCCCGCGGTGAGCGCCGTCACCGCCACCGCCGCGCTGCCGATGTCCTTGGCCTTTTTGGACAATGGATGATCCAGCCGCGAGATCCGGTTCACCGTCTCCTCGACGGCGGTGTTCAGCAGTTCCGCCACCAGGATCAGCAGCCCGAAACCGATGATCAGGGCGCGCTCGACCGGGCTTAGATCCAGCAGCAGCGCCAGCGCGATCGACAGGACATTCGCCAGCGTCCATTGCCGCAGCGTTTTTTCCGATGCCCAGGCCGCGCGCCAGCCTTCCAGCGACCAGATCACCGTCATTTTCAGCCGAATGGCCTCTGCCCGCAAAGCCTGAATCATATGGCGCCCTCCCTGGCGGGAAAGCCTAGAGCGCAATCCGAAAAGTGGGAACCGGTTTTCGGAGAGAATTGCGCGAAACAATAAAGGGTTAAAGCATCTTTCGCGATTCAATTATCGTGGAGGATGCTTTCGCGCGGCGCGGCAGCGGGGCAAAGAGGCGATGGCAAACCGTTGCCGGGACCGGCCCTGCGCGACAGCGACAGCGCCAGCGTCACACCGCGGCGCGCGCCCTGACCCGGTCCAGATCGGGCTTGTTGGGGCAGAACGTCGGGGCGCCATCGGCGGGCTGTGCGGGAACGGCAAGCCATTGGCTGCAGGCCGGGGACAGGCCGCAATTCCGGCAGCGCCTGACGATCCGGTCATAATCACCCGCCGCGAGCCGGCGATCCGCCAGAGCCTCGGTCAGGTTGAGCCCGATGGCGCGGGCGACGGATTGGGTCTGCCAGAAGGCCGGCTCGTGGTTGGCAAAGAAAAACATGGCGAAACAACCCGCTACCTTGAAGCCAGCCGATCCAGCAACGCCTTGTTGCGGCAATAGGCCGGCGCCGCGTCCGCGCCTTGGATATGCGCGGCAAGCCAGCCTTCGCAGGCCTGGGGCTGGTCGCAGCCCATGCAGTTGTAAACGACAGAACTCAACGCACCTTCGCCGATCCGGCCCGCCTGTGCCGCATCCAGCAGATCGACACCAAGCGTTTCCGCCATGCGCCCCACCAGATCGGAATGGCGTTCGACCCTGGAAAGCAGCCTCATTGCAATGCTCCGTTTTTGGTCGGGTTAGGCATACAATCCAGCATGGATCCACGCCGCGCGCCTTGATCCTTGTCAAACGGCCGGCTGCCTGTGCCCGGTTCCGCGCATCCGGTCTGGGCAATCGGAAAATCCAACGCTAGTCTGCATCCCATGTTTACCATCGAGCATGAATTCGACGCCACGGTCATCACCCTGATCGATGATGCGGGCAGCCATTTGCAAGAAGACATCACCATCAACGCATTCGAGGACTGCGTGACGCTGGAACAGGTCAATCCGCGCACCGAGACGGTTGAAAAGATCACCCTGTCCCTGACCCAGCTGCGCGATCTGTCGGCGGCGCTGGACCTGCCCGAGGGCGTCTATCAGCTGCGCAAATCCTGATCTTTCGCGAATTCCGTCAGCAATTCAACCAGGTGCGATAGTGGACCCGAAGGCGGTGCCGTGCCGGCCAGTTCCAGATTCAGCGACAGGCCGGACGGCACCGGCCGGCGAAACGGCGCCACCAGATCGCCGCGCGCCACCTGCCCGCCGATCAGCACGTCATGGCCGATCAGCACCCCGGCGCCGTTCTGTGCCTCGGCCACCGCCAGGCTGTACAGCGAATGGCTGGGCCCGGTTTGCGGGCGCGCCAGTCCCGGTGCGGCCTGCGCAAGCCATGTCGCCCAGTCCTGCGGCCAGCTGGCATCCGACAGCCAGGTCTGATTGCGCAGATCGTCCGGGCGGTGCAACTTGTCCGCGATTTGCGCGGAACAGACCGGGTAAAGGCTGTCCTGCCGCAGCACGATTTCGGTGTGCCGCCCGGTCGGTGCATCGAGAAAAAGCGACAGATCGAACATTTCCCGGGCCAGATTGGGCCGGGTTTCCAGCGCCACAATGGATAAATCGCACCCCGGCAGCGCGGCGCGGATCCCTGGCATCCTGGGTGACAGCCACAGTTGCGCCACGCTGGGCAACGCGGCGATGCTGATCGCCTGCCGCGTGGATAGCTCGCGCAGCGCGCGCACCGCCGCGCCCATTTCGTCAAACGCCCGGGTGAAGGCCTGGGCCACCTTCGCGCCTTGCGCCGTCAGCGCAACCCCCTGCGCGCGGCGTTCAAACAGCGGCGCCCCGGCCCAGGCCTCGACCGTCCTGATATGCTGCGAGACCGCGCCCGGGGTGACCGATAATTCATCCGCCGCCGCCAGAAACCCGCCCAGCCGGGCGGCGGCCTCGAAAGCGCGCAGGGCGTTCAGGGGCGGGCCTTTGGGGCGCGGGGGCGATATGGAAATTTTGCGACTCGTTTTTCTAGGCTTAGTTTTTCTAAATTCCGCAATAGCAATTCTGATTTGCACCCGCAAGCCGCCCGCCGCATCCTGCGCGAAACTGGACAGGAGGCCACCATGGCGCTGCAACCCCGGGGCTGGGTGCCCGAAGCCTGCGAAACCCGCGTGCAGGACATCGCCGCGCGGACCCGGACGCAAGACGCGGAGGGGATTGCCGCGCGGATCGAGGCGCTGGCCGAACGCAACCGCGAGATTCACGAACGCGACTGTTTCAACCTGAACCCCGCCACCAATGTGATGAACCCGCGCGCCGAGGCTCTGCTGGCCGCCGGTCTGGGATCGCGCCCGTCGCTGGGCTATCCCGGCGACAAGTACGAAACGGGGCTGGAGGCGATCGAGGAGATCGAGGTGATCGCCGCGGAACTGAGTGCCGAGATTTTCGACGCGAAATATGCGGAAATCCGCGTGCCCTCCGGCGCGATCGCCAATCTGTACGGCTTCATGGCGACCTGCAAACCCGGCGACAGCATCATCGCGCCGCCCGCGTCCGTCGGCGGCCATGTCACCCATCACGCGGCGGGGTGTGCCGGGCTTTATGGGCTGAGCACGGTGCCCGCCCCCGTCAATGCGGATGGCTATACGGTCGATATCGACGCGCTGGCGGCGCTGGCGCGCGACATCAGGCCGAAACTGATCACCGTGGGCAGCAGCCTGAACCTGTTTGAACATCCCGTGGCAGAGGTGCGGGCCATTGCCGACGATACCGGCGCCAGGGTGATGTTCGATGCCGCCCATCAATGCGGCGTGATTGCCGGCGGCGCCTGGAAGAATCCGCTGGCCGAAGGCGCGCATTTCATGACGATGAGTACCTATAAAAGCCTGGGCGGGCCTGCGGCGGGCCTGATCGTGACCAACGAGGCCGGCCTGGCGGAACGCTTTGATGCCATTGCATTTCCCGGCATGACCGCGAATTTCGATGCGGCAAAATCCGCCGCGCTGGCGATCACCATGCTGGACTGGCGCGCCCATGGTGCCGCTTATGCCGCCGCCATGATCGACCTTGCCCGCGCTCTTGCGGGCGCGCTGGCGGCCGAGGGGCTGGCGGTGTTCGGCCGCGACCGCGGCTTTACCAATTCACACCAGTTCGCAATCGAGGCCGCCGGGTTCGGCGGCGGGCAGGCCGCGGCCAGGACGCTGCGCAAGGCGGGGTTTCTGGCCTGTGGCATCGGGCTGCCGATTGCCGATCTGCCCGGCGACATGAACGGGCTGCGCATCGGCACGCCGGAACTGGCGCGCTGGGGGGTTGCGCCCGATCATGCGCCCGAACTTGCGGCGCTGATCGCGGGCGCATTGCGCGCGCCGCGGCCCGAAAGCTTTGCCGAACGGGTCCGCAGCTTGCGTGGCAAATTTGACAGGCTGCATTACATCGTCTGAGCAATCGCGGGCCACCGCCACCGTGTGGCACCGGAATTTTGCAAAATTCCGGCCAAAATTCTTGCAAGAATTTTTTGCCCGGTTGCGCGCGGGGCCTACTTTTTTTTCGGGCCGCGCCAGCTGTCCAGCCAGCGCCCGATGCGGCCGCGCGCGCGCTCGGCGCTGTTTTCGACCTGATCGAACGCATCCTCGCCCTTTTCCAGCAGCGGATCAATCGAGCGTTGCCGGAACTGCCGCCACATCGCCCGCAAGAACAGCCAGGCGACGATGACGAACACGAAGAAAAAGATGTTGAACCACGGGATGATGGTCACATCCGGGCCGGCGATGGGCCGGATGGCGACGGCGTTGGGAAAGGTCGACAGCAATTCGTTGCGCCAGCCATAATGGGTCATGACCGCCCATTTCGGCGCTTCCGGGGTGGAGCGCAGGTCGTCGGCCTCGGTCTGAAGGCTGGCGGTGTCGAATTTGAGATAGGGCGGCCAGGACCAGCCGGTATCCTCGTTGCGATAGACCATCACCCCTTCGGCATCGCGGCGAATGAAGCCGAACAGCCAGGACTTTTTCTTCACGGTCTGGATGAACTGCACATCCCGGTTGATCAGTTCGGCGGCCTGATTGTCCGGCGTTGCCCAAAATATCCGGGTCCAGTCGTTCAGGTCCTGTCGTTCCTGATAGGTGTTCACGATGCGCACCACATCGTGCTGCGGCAGCGTGTATTGCAGAAACGCGCCGAGGATGACGGCCAGAACGGCGAGCAGGGTGATACGGAGTTTACGCATGATATGCAGCCTCAGTAGGCGTTGATGATGAAAAGCAGCGCCAGCGCGGCGACGATCGGGATGACATAGACCAGCAGGATCAGCTTTTTGCGCAGGCCGGATTCGTATTTGATCATGCCGTCGCGGATATAGGCGGCGCGCGCTTCGCTTTCGGTATCGCCGGGGTGGTCTTGCAGCCAGCTTTCCTCCAGCTTTTCGCGCCGGACCGAGCGCGAATACCAGCTTATCGCCAGATACATGACGCTGAGAACCAGGAATCCGAAAGCCACCAGCCGGATCAGTCCCATGTGCTACCTCCCCCTTACGGCCCCCCATGGCCCGACCAGATCGATCATCTTTTCCGGCTCATGCGGCGGCGCCGGTTCGGCCATGCCGGGCTCCGGGCCGAACAATGCAGCGCGGGTACCCGCCTTGTCCACCTGATATTCGGCATGCAGGAAATCTGCGACAAAGCCGCGTTTGGAGTCGCTCCAGCCCTGATAGAGCTGATAGAACAGCGTCTTGTGGCAGATGAACAGCTGGCGCACGTCCAGCGGGGTCAGTTCGGCCAGCACCTGGTTGACCAGGTCGCGGTTTTCGGTCGGCGTGGCGCGCAACGTGTAGAAATAGGCCGGATGTTCCGAGCTGATGCGCGGCCAGTCGCCGCCGCCCTCGACCCAGCGCAGCAAATCGGCGAGGCCATGAAACGCCGCGGGCAGGGCGCTGCCAAGCTGGCGGGCCAGCATCCGCAGATCGCGCCGGGTGGCGCTGCCCAGATCATGGCCCAGCGTCGCCGCCACATCGACAAGGATGAAATCCATCTTCTGGCGCAGGATCGCCGCCGCATCCACGTTGCGCGCCTTTACGATCGGTTCAACCAGTTGATTAAGCTCGAAAAACCTGGCCACCCGATTGTGTTCCTCCAGCCCGAACACATGTTCCATCGGCAGCTTGCCCAGCGCGTCGGGTGCGCCCACAGAGATCAGCGCCGGATGCGCGACATCGCGAAACAGATAGACGCCGTTGAAATGCGCGCTCCAGTAGTTGGCGCAATCCACCGTTACCGGATCCAGATCCACCGGGTTGCGCGTCACATCGCCGGTCTGCCTGGCCAGCCCGATCATCTCGGCGATCAGCACGTCGTCCCACCAGGCGTCTTCCTCATTGCGGAACCGCTCGATCCGCGAGGTCAGCGCGCGGGCGTTGGCCACATCGCCAGCGGTGGTGTCGGCCTCGACGTTGATCCGGCGGATATCGAACAGCCGCACCGGGCGCGACAGATCGAACACCGAATTCGCCAGCTCTCCGGCCACCGCATCGCGGGTGGTCAGGGCGAACAGCTTGGATTCGTTGGCCTCGATGAATTGGCGCAGGATGCCGCGCGAGAACGAGAATTGCGCGTTCAGCAGAGGGGCGGTCTTTTGTTCGGTGGTCAGCAGGATGAACTGGCGGTTGCAGCCATTGGGGTTGAGGTAGAGGTGATCGTCCAGCTCATGGCCGATCTCGGGGGAATAGCCGGAAATATCGACGTGGAAATCGGTCAGCGCGGTGGTCTTGCCGGTTAGGTGCGTCAGCGCGCGGTTGTAGCGTTCCACCAACGCGGGCGAGTTTACCGGCACCAGGTTGCCGAACATCAGGCCTTTTTCGATCAGGCGTTTCATTTTTAGATTGCCCCAAACCACGTGGCATCAATCTCGACGCTTTCGATCATTCGTGTTTGAACTCCAAGATTGTTCTCTTGAAGGAGTTCGCAAAGCCTTACGCCGTCGATCAAATCAATTGCTGTAGCGCCGTCACGTGTGGCCTCATCGGAAGCTTGGGACGTAAATGTACCGGTTGTTATGAAGAGGCCCTTGTCTGCACGCCCCATCATGGCGCCGCGGAAATCGCGGATTTCGGATGCGCCAACGCTTCCTTTCCATCGTTTGCACTGAAAGAAGACTTGGAAAGACACTAGGTTGACGCGCAAAACCCCAACGCCGTCAATTCCCCCATCACCGGTTTTCCCGCGAACTTCTACCTTGGTGAAACCAGCCTCTCGCAAAAGGCGTTGGGCCAACCGCTCAAAGGCAGTCGGGTCCATCGCCTTGAGGACACCAAGCAGTTCATCCTTCCAGGTTTCTGGCTGTTCGGTTGGTGCAGAGCGTTTTGTAGAAACTTTGCCGGTCGCATCAGCCGCTTCCAATAGTTCGTTTTCTCTTGTTTGTTTGCGGCGTTCCTTTGCTCTCTTTTTTTCTTCCTCGTTTACCTGCTCAAATATCTCTTTGACCTGATGATAGTTTTCGATCTTATTTCCGGTCTCGGTTAGAGTCCAAACTCCGCGCGTCGAGTTTTCAAGCGCGTTGCCTCTCTTTAAAAATGTCCTAGCCCACGCAAGATAGTAATTCAGTCGTGCCTGGTTGCTATTCGTCCCTGACATCATGAACGATTGCTCATCCTCGGTGACGCCTTCCAGTTCGGCAACTTTCTCGTCCAGCTCTTGGATCTTGGCCGAGCCACCAATCGACTTGAGTGCTTCCACAGTCGTGAGCATCATCCCCGGAAGGTCGGGAAACCCTTCAGACTCGATGATGAACTTACGTTTGTTGCTCATTTTGACCTCACAACATCCTCTCCGCGCCGCTTTTCTACCGCTTGCGCCATTCCCAGCCAGACCAGCGCCAGTACCGGGCCCCAGGCCAGGGCTGCAAAGCCTGACAGGCGCAGAAAGAACCAGGCGCTTGCCATCGGCGCCGCACTGAACGCTGCCCAGACGCCGACGCCGCGCGCGCTGTAGATCGCCGCGAACACAATGGCCCCCGCCACCAGCAGCAGCCCCGCCGAGGCCCAGACCGCCAGCGCCACCTCGCGCTGTGAGCGCGTCGCGCGCGCCACCAGCCAGCGCGGCAGCCCCAGCGCCAGCGCGCCCAGCAGCAGCAGCGGAAAGCCCGTGTTCCACCAGCCTATGGGCTCGATCTGGATCACGCTTTGCGCTCTGCATAGCGCCGCCGCGCCTCTTCCAGGCGGCCCATCTCGCGCACCGCCGTCTCGATCGCCGCCTCGTCGGATTTGTCGGCATAGCGGAATTCAGAATCGGCATAGCGGTTGATTTCCTGAATCACCATCTCGATGGTGATCGGCACCGTCATCTCATTGATCATGCCCAGCTTTTCGTCATAGGATTTGAACAGGAACAGCTCTGGCTCTTCCATCCATTCATCGGGCAGTTCGAAATCCATCGCGCGCACTTTCACCGCATCGGTGATGTTCTTGATCGCGCGTCCCGTGAACCGGTCGTCCGCCTGCTGGATCGCCTTCAGATAGGTGCCCATCTTGGCAATCGTATCCAGCGCGCCGATCTCGGCCTCGACGCGCTGCCAGACCCGCAGCAGCCCCTCTTCATGCGGGCGCGCATGCCCGGCAAAGGACGCCGCCACGGCGCGCTTGATCTCCTGCGCGGCGTAAAGATCGTGCTCGCCCAGCGGAATGTCGTGCCGCTTGCCCATCAAGAGCGCCAGGATGTCGATGTAATCCTCGCGGCTTTTCGGCCCGTCCACCAGAAACCGGGCGCCCGCACGCTGGCGCAGGGCATCGTCGACGTTTTCCGGGTAGTTGGAGAACATGCCGAAGGTGCAATTGCCGCGCACCACGGTGTTGGCGCCGGAGAACGCCTCCATCAGCACCGCCGTCACCTCTTGTTGGCCGGCGCTGGATTGCCGGTCGCCGCGCTTGCCGGCGATCTGGTCGATATCGTCGACCGTGCCAAAGCCGATCACGTTCGGGTCCAGCACGTTGTTGATGAAGGCTTTGGCGTTCTGGCCGGATTTTCCCTGATAGCTGTCGATCTGATCGATCGAGAAATTCTGATAGCGGAACGGATAGCCCGCAACCTGGCAATAGCCATGGATCAGCCCGGCCATCATCTGGATCAGCGTGGTCTTGCCGGTGCCCGGCATGCCGTCGCCCATGAAGGTGAAGATGAAACCGCCCATCTCGGCGAACGGATTCAGCTTACGCTCGAAATCATAGGCCATCAGCATCTTGGCCAGCTTCATCGCCTGATATTTGGCGATGTGGTTGCCGACCACCTGATGCGGCTCTTTGAACTGCATGGTCAGGGTGGTGCCGCGCGCGCGCCGCGCCGGGGTAAAACCCTGAATGGTGAAATCGTCGGCCTCCACCCGGTAGGCCGCCGCCTTGAACGGCTCCAGCCGGGGGGCGGTCTGGGCGCGCAAAGCGGTCTTTTCCATCAACTGCTCGGCATAGGCCAGAATGGTGGCCACCATGCGCGCCTCGCCATTGGCAAAGCGTTCCAGATCCTGATCCAGTTCCCACAGGCAGCCGTGCAGCGCCAGCAGCGCGTTGTCGGTCAGCACCTCTTCGACGCCGCCGATCTCGACCGTCACCTCGCTGGCCGAGGCCGACAGCAGAAACGCGGTCGCATTGGCGAAGGTGTACAACACCACCAGCGCCTCTGCCGCCAGCAATTCGGAAAACTCCGCCGATCTGGAGGCGGCCAGCCGCCCTTCGAGGTTTTCGCGCTTCAGCGCCGCCAGCCCGGTCTGCCCGGCAAATCCCTCGCCCACCTCCAGCCCGATCGCGATTGCCCGGCGCAACCCGCGCATCACCGTCGCCTGCACCGGCGACACCAGCGCGTCGCCGCCATCCGCGGCCTCGATCCGTTCCAGCAGGCGCACCCCCTCGGGCCGTGCGGTGGACCGCCCGACAAGCCCCGGCGTGGTCGAGCGGAACCGCCGCCGCGTCCCGATCCCGGCAGAGCGTTCCGGCGCAGCCCTTGCCGATCCGCTAGCGATCCGCGGGGTGTGATCCAGCCCTTCCAGCATCGCCACCGCCGCGGCGTAATGCGCCACGATCGCGTCCTCGCGCAGCTCCATCTGGTCGCCCGGTACACTCATCGCCAATTCCACATCATCTTTGGTCCCAAAATATTCCCGCCGGAGGCACAAAAAAATAAAGCGCGCCGCAGGCGCTCATTCAGGTCACGCCCGCTCATCGGTAACTCACCACCTGGCCGCTGTCGGATACCACGAACTTGCGCACCTCGCGGAACCCGGGTGGCGATTTCTCGGCCAGAACCTGATAGGGGCGCACCGGCATGATGATCGCGCGTTCGGTCGCCGTCGCCCCGGTGTCCGCACCGCGTCCGGCGAACGGATCCAGCGCGAAAATCTCGCGCTCGACCTTTGAAAACCAGCCCGATTTCTCCAGCTCGACCCGCTCGCTTTCCAGCGTCTCCACGGTCCAGGCCAGCGCCCAGTCCTGCCCGGCGGGCGCGCGCGCCTGTTCAAGCACCTCGCGGAGCGGCCCGGTCTGCGAGGTGAAGGCGCTGGAATACATCGGCCCGACATGAATCCGGCGCAGCCGCTTGGGGTGCAGATCGTCGAAATCCCGATCGAACCCCTGGGCGATGGTCAAAAGCTTCAGCCCGGCCACCGATTGCGCCATCAGATGGCGCTGCACCTCGGGCCAGCGCCCATCGTCGATCGGCAGACCGGTGCTGCCGGTATCTTCCAGCTCCATCAGGTAGATCGTCGGCAGGTTGACCTGGCTGTCATACACCGCCCAGTGCACCAGATAGCGCCGCCGTCCTTCGTCCGGATTGTTCAGCCACTGGGCCGCCGGATCGTTCTGCGCCCAGAACAGCCCACCCGCCGCCAGGGCCTGGTAATACAGCCGCTGCGCGCAGGCGAATTGCAGCCGGGTCGGAATTGCCAGATCGCCGACGATCCGCCGGATCATCGCGTCTTTCAGCTCGGGCACCGACATGCTGCCCGCCAGATGCTTTTCCACCTGCAAGGCATCGTTGGCCATGGTCAAAAGCTCGCGGAACACCGGAAAGCCCGACTCGACCCGGTCTATCGCCAGGCTGCCGAAGAACACGCCGGTGTCGCGGCCGGTCAGCAGGTATTTCAGGCTGAGCGCCCGGAAGGTCGCGGCCATCGCCGCCACATAGCCGCCGACCACCCGGACATCCAGTTTGGAGAACGTGCCTTCACGTTCCATCACTGCCGCCACCCGGCCCAGATGCGCGGTGATGCCTTCGAATTTGCGGAAATAGCGCCGCGCCGCAAAGGTATCGGTCAGCCCGACATGGTCCTGGGTGAGGTCGATCTCAGTCATCGCGCCGCCTCTGCCGTTTCCGGCTTTTGATCCAGAACCCGCGCCAGTAGAACCCTCCCAGCAGCATCAACAGGATCAAGATGACCCACCCCAGGGTGCTGTCACTTGCGAAAAGCCCCGGCCAAACCTCATCCAGGCCGAATAACGGCGCGAGGCTGTAGGCCCCGAAGAACACCAGCATCGCCAGAACGATCCAGATCAGCGGCATATCAACTCCTCTTCGCGCATGCACGGGTTCGATCGGCACCGCGCCCGGCAGGATGCCCGATGCCCGCATCGAGCATCGGAAAATTCCGACGCGCGGCGAAGGTGCCGGTTAGGCCGACGTCTTCCCGGGTGAGGTCAAGCGCGTTGATCATCTTATCGTCCCCGCAGGAATAGCCTCACCGCACCGGCGATTGAAACGAACCCACCAATCACCGCAACCGCACCCTGATCCAACACTCTTGCACCGTCAGAGCCGGGCAAAGAGGAGTATCCCACAACGAAGAACCCCATGAAAAGCGCGTAAAATCCCCAAAAGACCAAGGCAATGCCAAATGCCAGGACGGCCAGCGCAAATATTCGCCTCACCGTCAAGCCCCATACAGGTTCTTGTCGTGCTTCTCGACGATCTCGGCGAAGCGGCGCGCGAACCTTTCGTCCGCTTTCGCCTTTTGTTCCAGAACCTTGCGGGCGAACACCATGTGATCCTCGTGGCTTTCCATCATGTCGGCCATCCGCTGGTTGGTCGCGGTGCCGATCGCCGCCATCGCGGCCTGGGCCTCTTTGTCGGTCTGCACGCCGATCTCGTTGATCCTGTGCGCCACGTCCTGCTGCTGCGCGGTCTTCAGCGATTTGCTGAGCGCGTCATACAGCACCACCCGCTGTTTGGTGTCGGTCTGCAGCTTGTTGATCAGCACCATCTGCGTCGCGGCCTGGTTTTGCAGGCTATCGACCCAGCTTTTGCCCTTTTCGATATAGCGTTCCAGCGTCTGGGACTTGGCCAGTTTGACCTGCTCGGCCTGCACCATCTCGTTGTAGCGCGCGTTCATCGCCGCCAGCTCGCTTTCCAGCTTGGTGCGCGCCGCCGCGTCCTGTTCCACCGAAATCCGGTTCTCAAGCTCGATGATTTCCGGATCCATCGCCAGAATATCGGCACGCAGGCTTTCCAGTTCGCCGACCGTCACCTCGCGGTCCTCCAGTGTTTCGGTCAGGTTGACCTCGACCTTGGCCTTCTGCTGGTTCAGCATGCCCAACTGGTTTTCCAGCAGCTTGACGATCACATCGGACTTGCCGATCAGATCCTGCAGCTTGTCATCGACATTGGCGCTGCGCATCCGTTCCTGGCGCAGGCTTTCCGACCTGCCGGCGGAAAAGATGCCGACAAAGCTTTCCCAGCCGGTCTTGGTCCGCATCTCGTCGAAGTCCTTGGAGAACGCCGCGGTGACGTCGTCCAGCCCCATGATCAGCTCTGCGATATTGGCGTTCATCAGTTCGGTATGCGCATGCACATCGTCCAGCGTCGCATTCTCGATATCGATCGAGATGTCGTCGCCGGTCTTGGCCCGCGCGCCCAGATCCTCGACCCGGCTGGTCAGTTCGGAAATCTTGGCCTGCGCCGCGGCCACCTGCTCCTGGCTTTCGCGTACCTGGGCGTCAAAATCGCTCATTCGTGTTCCCCGTCCTGGCAATTACATTCCCGTAATATAGGCGTTGTTTACCGGGTTATCAGCCTTGCGTCATCCGGTTTCAACATCGCGTGCCCCGCCCGCTTGCCAAAAACCGTGCGCACCGGCCATTTCCCGGCTTGCCAGGGCTGCCTGCATCCGCAATCAGTCGGCAAACGCAAATCCGCAGGTGCAATATGGTCTGGTCTTCCGAAACAACCCAAGTCAAAAGCTGGAACGAATGGGACAGCCTGCGGCACGTCATCGTGGGCCGGGCCGATGACGGCCACATCCCGCCCGCCGAACCGGCGCTGGACGCCAAGGTGCCGGAGGACAGCGACATGCGCGGCCAGTGGGGCCGCCGCCCGCAGGACAGCATCGACCGCGCCAACGCGCTGCTGGATAATTTCGCCGACCTGCTGGCGGGGCGCGGCATTCGCGTCGACCGCCCGACGCCGATCGATTTTTCCCTGCCCGCGACCACGCCGGATTTTCACGCCGAAAGCCAGTTCGGCTGTATGCCGCCGCGCGACGTGCTGCTGACCGTGGGTCACGAGATCCTGGAGGCGACGATGTCTTACCGCTGCCGCTGGTTCGAATACCTCTGCTATCGTCCGCTGATGCAGCAATACTGGAACGAGGACCGCAATTTCCGCCACGAAGCGGCGCCGAAACCGCGTCTGAGCGACGCCGATTACCACGCCGATTACCTGTCTGAAAAAATCGGCGAGCAAAAGCGCCTGCAATGGGCGGCCGAAAAGCATTTTGTCACCACCGAGGAGGAACCGCTGTTCGATGCCGCCGACGTGTTACGCTTTGGCCGCGATCTGGTGGTGCAGCACGGCTTTACCACCAACCTCAAGGGCATCGAATGGCTGGCCCGCCATTTTCCCGATCACCGGGTCCATGCCGTCAACTTTCCGGGCGATCCCTATCCGATCCACATCGACGCCACCTTTACGCCGCTCAGGCCCGGGCTGATCCTGAACAACCCGCAGCGCCGCCTGCCCGAGGCGCAGCGCAGGATGTTTGAACGCAACGGCTGGGAGATCGTCGATGCCGCCCAGCCCGCCCATAACGCGCCGCCGCCGCTGTGCTACAGTTCGACCTGGCTGTCCATGAACGTGCTGGTGCTGGACCCCAAGACCGTCTGCGTCGAGGCCTCTGAGGTCTGGCAGGCCGAACAGATGGACAAGCTGGGCATGAACGTCATCCCGGTCGAGCTGCGCGACGCCTATGCCTTTGGCGGCGGGTTGCATTGCTGCACCGCCGACGTCTACCGCGACGGCACCTGCGAGGATTACTTTCCCAACCAGTAAGCCACGCTGAGACAGCCGCCTGCGCGCTGGCGGACCTGTGCGCCGAACACCCCTGGGCGCGACCCTGCCCCATCTTTGGTCCAAAAATATTCAATCCCCGGGCTGGCCACGGGCGCGCCGGGCAGACATGCCGCCCGACGCTGGCCAGAGGATCACCCCACCACGTTGAAATCAGGTCCGTAGGGATAGCGCGTGATATTTTCGGCGCCGGTTTCCGTCACCACCAGAATATCATGCTCGCGGTACCCGCCGGCCCCCAAAGCGCCTTGCGGAATCGTGATCATCGGCTCCATCGAGATCACCATGCCCGGTTCCAGCACCGTGTCGATATCCTCGCGCAGTTCCAGCCCCGCCTCGCGGCCGTAATAGTGGCTGAGCACCCCGAAGGAATGGCCATAGCCAAAGCTGCGATATTGCAGCAGATCCCGTTCCGCGAAGAACGCATTCACGCCTTCGGTGATCGCCGCACAGCTTGCGCCGGGCCTGATCAGCGACATCCCCAACTCATGCGCGCCGACATTCGCCTGCCAGTATTCCATCGAGGCGTCATCGGCCTCGCCGACAAACATCGTCCGCTCCAGCGCCGTGTAATAGCCTGAAATCATGGGAAACGTGTTCAGCGACAGGATATCGCCGCGCTGCAAAACGCGCCCCGTTACCGGGTTGTGCGCGCCATCGGTGTTCAGCCCGGACTGGAACCAGACCCAGGTATCACGGTACTCGGCATCCGGAAACCGGTGCGCGATCTCCAGTTCCATCGCATCGCGCCCGGCCATCGCCACGTCGATCTCGCGCGCGCCAGTCCGCACCGCGTCGTGAATCGCGTACCCGCCGACATCGGCCACCGCCGCCCCGGCGCGGATCAGCGCGATCTCGGCCGCGGATTTATGCATCCGCTGCCCCATTGTGGCAGGCGCGATATCGATGGTTTGCGCCGGGCGCAGAAATGCCTCCAGCTTGCCAAACTGTGCCAGCGTCAGATGATCGCCCTCATAGCCGATCACCCCGCCCTGCCCGGTGACAGAGCGGATCGCGCGCCAGTAATTGTCCCGCGTCCAGTCGGTATAGGTGATCGCGTCGCCATGGCACCTGCGCCACGGCTGCCCGGCATCGATGCCTGCGGAAATGACCACGCTGTCCAAAGCGGTGACGACCAGCGCATAGGGCCGCCCGAAGCTGCAATACAGAAAGCCCGCGTAATAGGCGATGTTGTGCATCGAGCTTAACACGGCAGCGCCCGCGCCGGCCTCTGCCATGATCCGGCGCAGCCCGGCCAGGCGCGCCTGGTATTCCGCTGGGGCGAACGGCAGCCCTGCCTTTTCGCCATTGTGAAAGCGGAAATGATCTGTGCGGGTGTTCGTCATAGCGACCTCCAAGCATCGGCTCAGAGTCACGCCCTGAACCGCCAAAAGGTCCCGGCGTTCAGGACAGAGTTCAAAAGCGTCTCGCGGCGACGCCATCGCCCGAGCACCGCCGTCTTGGCAAGAAACCCCGAGTCGGGCAAGACATTTAACGGGCTGGTCACGGCAGGGCAGAATCTCGATGTTAAGCCTTGCGCCGCGCTACCCGCGCGCCGCAAGATCAGGCCAGGCAGAGAAAGGCAGAACATGCGACTGAAGGGGAAGACCGCCATCATTACCGGTGCCGCATCGGGGTTTGGCGCGGGCATTGCCCGGAAATTCGCGGCCGAAGGCGCACGCGTGATGGTTGCCGACATCAACGCCGATGCCGCGCGGACCGCCGCGCGCGAATTGGGCGGTATCGCGCAAGAGGTTGATGTGGCGGATAATTCGAGTGTCGCGGCGATGGCACAGGCGGCGCTCGATCAACTGGGCCATGTGGATATTCTGGTCAATAACGCGGGCATCACCCATCTGCCCAAACCGATGGAGGATGTGGACGAGGAGGAATTCGACCGGGTTCTGGCCGTCAACGCCAAATCGGTCTATCTGACCGCGCGCCATCTGGTGGCGCATATGAAGGCGCGCGGGGCGGGCGCGATCCTGAACATCGCCTCGACCGCCGGTCTGTCGCCGCGCCCGAACCTGAACTGGTACAACGCCTCCAAGGGCTGGATGATCACCGCCACCAAGACCATGGCCGTCGAGCTTGCCCCCAGCGGGGTGCGGGTCAACGCGTTATGCCCGGTGGCGGGCGAAACGCCATTGCTGGCCAGCTT
>Ga0316207_10002208_pt1 | contig 20762 bp, 10 predicted proteins | sample 6weekpyrite_MG_FD_204943 | JGI IMG/M metagenome (GOLD analysis project Ga0316207, IMG submission 204943) | Microbial mat bacterial communities from mineral coupon in-situ incubated in ocean water Damariscotta River, Maine, United States -... | ecosystem: Environmental > Aquatic > Marine >...
TCGTTTTTTCTGAGATCCTCAATTAGAGAACTTGCACGCAATAACGTTCCGAGATGGGATAACCAGTTTGCTAAATTCGCCCCGGTATGTGGTGTCGATAAAAAAATGATTCCACGTATCTGGTTTACTATTTTATCCCACTCGCCTATTCCTTTATCTCTACCGTCTCTTAACACCTGCTTGACAAGCAATCCTCCTAGGCTATGAGTAATAAAAACAATGGGAAATTTTTCAATTTCATTCACTTGTAGTAGATCCAATATGTTTTTGGATCTATCTAGTAAAGGCATGCTCCCACCCAACCATTCAGAAGGACTAGCTTCGTAAGAAAGTGTGTAAACATTGATTGATTTAAACTCATCAGAAACCCAAAACGGCCATGATAGTGACTCTTTCTTTTTATTCAACTTTTTATCCCACCAAGTATCATAGGCATCCCCTCCCAGTCCATGAACAAATATCACTGACCCTTCGATTGGTTGGGTCGCTGCCGATACTTTAAAAAGTTCGCTCATCGTAGAAAAACTCCCAACTGCCATATTACAACAAGACAAATAAAGGGGGTCATATAGATAATAATTGCTGCCCGAATGGCTGTACGCCGACCACTTGGATAGGGATCACCTGAAACGTTTAATAATTGAATTAACTCCTTATTAATTTCATTATTGTTTACACTTGATTCATGATTAATTGCAAATTCGGTTAAGCAATTCAAGGCATTAATTACTCGAAATTTTCTTAAAATATAGTTTAAATCGACAACAAAACCACCCACAGTTAAACCAACCGAAACAACTAACATAGCTAATATGTAAGATGTTGTTTCTGAAGTTTGGGTAGAATTTTCGATAAGCGCTTGAAGCATTAACGCCCAACCCGCAAAAAATAATGTGAGATACCCAGATCGAATCACCCAAATGATTTTATCATACGCATGTATAGCAGCATTTTTACCTGCAATTTCACCAAGTACAATTTGTTCACTCAACTTGAAATCAGACACAAGTACCTCATCATATCCAAAATTAACCCGTTTCTCAGATTCTCCCTGCGATAACGATCACCTAGCTAGTAATAATTTCATGGCGATTAATAAAACTTTCTACAAAGGAGACTAATCTTGAAAAATCTTTATAACAATTGGCCTTCTGGCTATCTTCATAGACACGCTTAACAAGTTCAATTGTATCATCGCTGATCATTTCACTCCTCTAAATCTATAGATCAATTTTACGTAATTATATTGCTAGCCAGCCATTAGCTGCTTGACGCTAATACAAATACGCATGGGTTTCTGCAATGTTTTAGCAGCGATCCAAGCCGACGAAGCGCCTTCCCAGGCGTCTGTTACAAATGTTCCAATATTATTTGTTGGTTTATCCTTCCCTAGGTAACGACCGAATCCATCAAATAAATCAAAATTATCCCAACTTAAATTAGGCCATCCATCCAATGCTGTATCATTTGACACATCAAGGCCAAATCGTGTTTCCGAAACACGCTCTTGTATGACAAAATACCACCCTTGATCAACTGCTGTTTGACGATCAATATTGAACCCAAGAAATGTGATGTCAGGTTTTGCTTGTACGCTAAATAAAGGATTTATAATCTGGCCGTCATCATGACCAAATTCGGATAGCTTAGGCACAAATTCATCAGCTGAATCCGGGTCTAATCCTCTGTCTACAAGATAAATAAGACTATTAGGATATTTCTTTAATAAATCACCTCGAATCAATACAATAAAGTGGTTTGCGTCATTGGAATCCACATTATTTTCGCCAAGCTTGATGGCATCCCAAGTATGCAATGGCGGCACATCCTTGAGTTTATCCTCAATTGCAATTTGCTCAAGAATGAGTTTTGCTTTTTCTCTATTTGATAGCGTGGAATGATCGGTAAACATATAGTCATGGAGTTCGATAATCCGTTCTAGATCTTCATCCTTCCATTCCCCATTGCTACTGGTGTCCATTGGATCTTTTATTTTATTATCTGATAGAAAGTCATTATAAGCATTGTAAATCTCGGCACTACTCGGCTCATAATCGTCCACATTGAAAAACTGTCGGAAATAACTCCCTCGTTGGTCAGAAGGGAACTCTCGCCATAAGAGTTCTTGCGAAAATTCGTGATTAATACCAGCAAAGAAGGCCTCAATAAAACGACGATTTACTTGTAAGGGAATCACACTGTTTTGTGGAACATCTTTAATATTTTTTAAAATCAGGTCTTGTGATATTTCTTCCACCGATTCGAATAGTGACTGAGGAAATTCAGGTGCAACCCGAATCGGTTCAATCGCTTCTGCTTTTCCGGCTGGCGCGGTTGCAGCATCTGCTGTGGGTAATTGCATAGGCAGCATGACATTTTCATTGATCTTAGTTTGAATCGTTTTTTCTACGGATAATGCTTCTTTAATCTCAGCGCTATCATCTTCCAGGTTGATCCAGTAGCCTTGATTTTCTGGTTGCCGCTTCTTGAATTTTAAGCTACCCATTAGCGCAGTTTGGATGCCCTCCCCGGCTTCATATTGAGGTGTGCCGGGTTCCAAATCAGCCAGTTTCTCATGAACTCTTGATGCGGTTAATTTCTCCTCAAAAAACCATTGATCAGAATTAGCATCATCAACCGAATGCTCAATACTTCGAACTTCTTCGAGTTTTGGTTGAGCGCCCTGCTTAACAATGGTTAGTTCCTGTGTAAAAGACCTTGCTAATTGACTTGATTCTTTTACTGTAAAAGAGACCGGTGTTCTTGATATTAGTTTTGATAAATCGACATCACCTATTATTTTGTATTCCCCACTAGCGGATAGGGGTGAAATTATAAAACCGTTAGGAAGATCAGAATCATGAATTTGAATATTGCCACCTTGAGCTTTGTGGACTTGGAATATGAGCTCGACTTTGGATCCAACGATTTTTGGTTGATTAAACTCTATGTGCGGCGTTCGAATTTCAATTAATTTGTCCGTGGTGACTTTTGCATTGATCAAACCATCAGAAACAGCTTTCGGTTCTCGAGTCTGAATGCCACCCCGACTCATTCGCTGCACCATTGATTGAACCTGTGTGGTCTCCTGCTGGCGTTTCATTACAGCGCCACGTTTTCGCGCAATCTTGGTTAATGCACGATCGAACGATACGGGTCCTATGACGCTATCGGCAAATTTATTTTTTACCGTGGATTTTTTATGCCCAGCCATCGTCGGCAATCGACCATGCACAGGTGCGGTAACTTGTGCAAACCGCGATTCAGATAACATATCCAACCGTTTTTGCATGCTACTGCCAACGGCGCGTGCAAATTGCGCACGGCGAAGAATCTCATTGACTTCTTCTGCTTCACCAATCTGATCCCAAGCCGATGCCATGAGAGATTCCTGGTTTTTTCTCACAATCTCAGCGCCCACAGCGGCAACGGCGCGATGGCGAGGGTCGAGATTCAATTCATTAAACCAGTCATCCGCTTCTGACTTTAATTCTTCTCTATCCCGATGCCATCGTCCATACATCGGTGCGACGATAACGGGATCTTCATCATCTTCCAGACGCACAATGGTATCATTTAATTTTTCAGCCAGGTCTTTGCGGAATTCTATACCGTCGTCTGAAGAACTATCTTTACCCCAAGGCGTTGGTTCCGCATTCACATCCATAAACACGCTTTCGAAGTCCAATATATCAGGGCCATCGAGTCCAAAACCCGGTGCTTTGCAATCCACTTGCGATTTCCCCAGTGAATCAGCAGAACGCAGTTCCAGCAATCGCGCCAAGTGTTCAAAATCACCGCGTAAACCCGTACGAAACTCCCACCGATAATAGTAAGGCAACTCGATATCTGTGCTCGTAGCAATATCCCATGATGGGGTTAATGCCGTCGCGTTACTTTCAATAACGGACTCTCCCGCAGCACGCAACCTGCCCAATTCAAATGCTGGAACTACATAGGCGAAATACTTCATGCCTGGTCGCAATCTTCGTGGACACAAAAGACGGGAAACAACCCGTTCGGATTGATTTTGGACGACTTGATCTAAGTCAATAACTTCTGACTCCCCACTAGTCACTTGTACATGCGCCCAACGATAAGATTCACTAAGGTCAGGTAAGTGGGATGTATTTGTTTTAACATAGGGTATTTCAGTCGCAGCAAATCGGCCTTCTTGCTGGATTTCTTTATCTATTGTTACGTCGCTCTCAGTAACATTTTCTGCCGATAAAACCACTAACACGACCCAAGGCTTTAAATCACCGTTACTATTTGCAGGCTCATGGGTAAAACGCCATAAAAAATCCGGCTCAACATTAAACTCCATCATGGGAAAGTAATTGGGCTCAAAATCACCTACATTATTCTTAGGCTCTGTCCAGGAAACAGATTGCTCAACAAAACCCAGCACATCCCCCGGCCCCATTAACTCTATTTTCTTCGTGATTGGTTCTTCTTGAATCTCCGTATCACCGTTCACTTCCAATAATAATTCTGCCTCTAAATGAATGCGCTGCTTTTTTCCCACATCTGAATTTTCAACGGACTCAGTAATACAGGTCGCTAACCCCTGCCTGATAGCCGGCACAAATGCATACTGTGTATTTGTCGTATCCGTCATACCGCCTCCTTGACCTGCTCATAGCTGGGTACCACCATGACTTTCCCCTGCTTGTCAGGATGGTTTTTGATGTATTGCGCCATTAACTGTTCTGCCTGTAACCAGCCCACATGCCCGTTATTTTCAATGTCTTCTACTGGTGCTAAATGTTCATTTTCAACCACAGCAAAAACCACTTTCTTTCGTATCACTCGACGACTCTTATTCAAGGTAGCGAAACGCCGTTCACCCGATACGGCCATGCCCTGGGTATTGGCTGCATTGCGTCGTAAGCGACGCTGTGCTAATTGCCAGTTTTCCAATGCGTGTTTATCGTATTGCTGCTTTCTCGTGGTTCGATCCTCTTGAATCAGTTTGGATTCATATTCGAGGCTTGCGTATTCTATGGCACCTTCGTACTTGATCCCTTGACTCTTGGCGATCACCCCGGCTTGCATTTTTTCAAAAGATGGGGCTGATAAACGTTCACTTTCCGCTAGCTTGACGAATTGTCCACGCGCAAAGTCTTCGTCGATTTCTTCGGCCTGCAGTTCTGCATCATTGATCGTCAGTGATTTCACATCAATCTTATGATTGTCCTTCACCGGTGCATTGCCCAATGTGTCCAGTTTTATCCCCAAGGGCAATACATTTTGGCGGACCTCCAAAAACCCGCCGGGGTGTAATAGCAAAGGTTTGTCCTCAGTTACTGTATCATCCGTGTTATCGGTGGTGGGAGGGACTTCCTCTATTTTTGCCAATACTTCCACCATGCCGTTATGATCCGGCATACGACTACCCCAGTTTGCAGGTAAATTTAATGCTTCTTTGAGCTTAGGTAATGGGTTCACTGCAGGATTGGAAATGGTTTTGTGTGAGCCCCAGGTTTTATTGAATTTGACCGTGACATTCCAGTATAGAATTTCGAAACTGGCCGAGCCTCTGGCATTCCAAGGTCGTGGTCCAGTCAAACGTAAACTGATACGCACACAAGATAGTTTTCGCCCCTTATATTTCGCCACGGCATTACCGCTAATCGATGCGGTAAAGGTAAACGGATCAAAATAGAATAAGGCATCAAATGACAAACTGCCTTCGACAGATGCACCCTTATCTTTGGCATACAACGTTAATCCGGCACCAAACTGTAAAGTGTTACTGGTTAAGGCGTTGTAGGCAGTGCCATACAGTTGAAAGCGACTACTTTGACTTAAATCTATCTTCAATCTACGCAGTGCAGGAAAACCTTTAGGTGGGCTAAATGCTGGATGAAAGCCACCTAGCGAAAGGGCGAACACTGGGTTATTTCCCCAGTTCCAGCGTAAGGCGGCGTCACCGCTCAAAGTGTATTTATAAATGCGGCTATCATAAATCGTTGCATCGATGCTCAATTCTTTCTTTTCTATATCCAATACACCTAAGACATCGATGTGTAACTCAATAACGGCTTCATCAGGTTTGGGCAATATCACTGTAATCTGACCCAGTAAGGCAACCCTTACCGGTGCTGGCATCTCGATAAAAATACCAATGTCAGCCTGAATAATATTTTGCGATCCCCAGCCAAGCTTCACCATGGGTCCGATGACGAAACGTTTGTTAGTAGGTGGAAATACCGAGCGTAAATCTGAAATAATCTTTGGTGCGTTTTTAATGGCGTCTTCAGGAAACAAAATTGAATCCAGCGTTTTGTTACGCAAACCGTCACGCAACACATCAAGTTTCATCACCCGATTATAACCAAATAACCCCCCCACACCCGAAAGGGTAAAGTTATACGGTAAGGTGATAGCCGGATTAAACGTCACACCGATATTAATCAACAAGGAATAACCATCACTGCCATCTGACATTCGTGTGGTTATCAAACCAATGGCGACTAAACCGATTTTTTGAAAACGTAATTGTAGGATACCGGCGTAGCGTTTGTTATCATCATCGTATTCGAGGAAACCGCCACCGACGATGGTGGAGGTGTTGAGGGCGAGACCTGCGCCAGTTGGAAACTTTAAGTTGACCCCCTTGTAATTAAGTGGCCCATAATTACCCTCATTATTTTTATCTATTTCTATAATTGACCTTAATCCTATATCTTGGATTGATATAGATAAAGGACCAAGGTTTGCTGAAAAGCTACTTGCAACCAGTATTTGTAGCCTGCCTTCATACTTCACAGCTAAATGAAGTGAGTGTAATACCACCGGACCTATAGATGAATGAAGTGGCAGTACAATATCTAATTTTGAACTTCCTTTGAAATAAAATCCAGTATCGTTAGAAATGCCAACAATGAAATTTAGAACTGTAGTGATACCATCAGCTGGAAGTATTTTCGAGATGAATCCATCTGCATTTTCTGCTCTTAAAACAATAAATCCATTTCTTACCTCTCCTTCTAGATAAAGATTTACTGATTGATACTTCTCTATACCTAAAGCAACTCTGACTTGCTCTATTTCAATGCGACTACCTGCCTGACTTCCAAGTTCAAAAATATTGTCTATATTTTCCTTAATTCTTGGCTGAATAGTTGTTCTAGTTGTTAGCTGAGCATCTTTCTCTAATACGGATGCATTTTCTGAATAAATATTATTTATAAAACCGAATTCTCCTATACTATTCAAGGTAACGCCAAGAGCGTTGTTTATATTAGCACTCACATTGAGCACAAGCTCATAGTAGTCAGTTAGTGGTATTTCTAAATCACCACTAATCTTAAAACAAATACCTAACCCATTGGCATCACCGCTAATTCCACTAATTATAGGGTATAGTTCTAATATAAATTTTGAATCTGATGAATCAATAAGAGGAAAACTAAGGGTATCTAAATAATCATAAACATTTTCGTCCATATATTTATCATTATTATTTATTCTTTCCATTACTAATATCTCAGGAGGAATTAGTTCAGAAAAGACACCCATGCTTCCCACCAAATTATTTAATAGCAATAACAAACTATCATAGTTAATCTTGTCTTCCCTTACATAAATGGATTTCAATAAATCTATCGGATTATTGATACAATCTTTAAATTTATCCCAATTAATTAATCTTTTGACATATGGCACATTGTATTTCGATACAGGATCATTTACATATTCTTCGTTAAAAATTCCAAATATTGACAAAGCCACACTCAAAGTAGGATTAGACTTCTGGATGTATTTTATCGCTAAATAATCGAATAATTTTTTTCTTATGCTTATTAGAATATCTGTTTCACTAGTAAAATCTGAGTTATCGTAGTTCTCAATAATTTTTTTTTCAATATGATGAATATCACTAACAAGTAGTTTTATATTAGCTAATAGTTCAGCCAAAACAATCAAAATTTCAGCTTCATCATCCTCTTCGTCCTCAGCTAATTTATCAATAGACTTGATTATTTCAAATAACCTATCTAAAGAACTAGATAAATCACAGAATGCAAGAAATTGCGAAGGGGGTGAGTAACCTAATTCTCTTAGCAGCGTATCCGCGTTTTCTGAATTCTCCACTGCTATTAAAACTGGTTCTAAAAAGTCTAACAATAACTCGACATATTTATTTAAGTTATCACTATTCATATATTATATCCTGCGTTATTGACAATCATCTAATTATCACTATATCGCCCCATTAGATCGAAGAAATACTTCTTGATACAAGTGATCAAACGACATCTTTGGTCTACCTACCATTATTTCTTGATTGCCATAGTCAATTTTCGCAAAAGGTGATTCAAATAAGTCACTTCTATTAATTCGATTAAATACATTCACGCCATTCTTCAATTTCTTAAATAGTGGATAGTACTTAAATTCAGGTGGATCAGGCAAAGTATCTTCGTATTCTATTTCCCACTCTTTTGGATCATAGTTATTTTCACCCTCTCTATACTGCTCACCTCTCCGAACTATGATTGGATCTGTTGACTTTTTTCTGTTAAATAGCTTGCTTAATTCTTTTTCTTTATCAATGATAATTTTATTTTCGTCTGGAAACTCAATTATTACAAAATTATCTTCAGATTTTCTTGGCCGAAAATTATTAAAACTTGGGTTAGCCTTGAAATTTCGATATGTAAATGTAGTGTTATATTGGTAGGCTCTAATCAACCATTCAACCTCCCCAATTATTAACAAGCCTTCGCCAATTTCTGGTTCGATATCTGTTGGTATTGAATGTTTTTTTTGTATTTATAATCAAGATGTAATTTAACTATAACATGAGTTCGATGAAGATGGGTTCGTAACTCTCTCAAGAATCTCGTATAAAACTTATACACTGTGCCCTCCATTCCATGGCCGCCCAATACGTACCCTGTTTTTGATCTTATGTTAGAGTTGCCACGACTATAAACCAAACTAAACTCGCCTCTCCATACTCCTCTAGGACGGAATACTCGATACAGGGGATGATTAGTTATATACACATAATCTCCTACAACTAAATTGTTAATTTTTCGGTCTTTTACCGAATACAAACAAGTGTCGTCACTATCATCAAAACCTACAAAACCACGATGATCATCTACGTCTATTATTGATAAATAATCATAATCGCCACTAGCGAATTTCGATTCGACGAGATACCTTAATAATTTATCGGGTTCCTTTGATTCAAGTAATGAATCCATAAGAACTATGGACATAACTCTAGAACAATCTAACAAATTTCCTTCGCAGGGGTTTATATCAGGCTTGTCAAATAGTGACAGTATTGCTAATTTAGGATTAACAGTTGAATAGACTGACAAAGGGTCAGGTTTTAGTTGAATCCTTAGTGGCTCACTATCGTTCCAATAAGTCTTCGCATCAATCCTTACTTGGTACTCACTTTGTAATGAACACTTTTCAGGATAACGAACATAGCGATGATTTCTTCTATTCCTTGAATTTCTTGGCTTGCTAAAATTAACATGATAATCCATTCTCATAACACTTCTATAGCGACGACGAACAATAAATTCAAGGTAATCGATGTAGTTATCCATGCCTATATAGTATGGATCCGAAAATTCAACATTAGTACCAATTGTTGAATATAGAATCTCGATTCTTCTATTTAAATTCTTACGCTTTATTAACTTGGAAAAGTTTATACCTGGACCTAGTAAATCAAAATCTTTCCTTGCTCTTACAAGCTGAAAACCTGCTTTAATGATTGAAGTTGCACGATTTTCTATTTCAGATGCAGGCGTTCCTTTCGCAATTAAATAGTTAATAATCTTATTAACAAACCAGTGACGATTCCATTTAGAAAAAGGCATTACAAAGTTTTTCTTATTCGCTAAACGAGTATAATTCATTACCATAATCCTTTGTTAGGGGAAACTAATTTATCACTATACTATTGAGTCAAACCTCAACCCACTTCTTCCCTCACCTCTTCCCGTTTTCACTTTTCTCCCCCACCAGACATAGGTTCTGCCATCGACCCAACGTATTTTCTGTCGTGTCAACATGACTTTTAATCCTGCCCTTGGCACGGTTTCTTCGTTTAACCAAATAACACTTTGATCTGCGTTTTCAGGGTTTCGTAGTATGCAAGTCATTGAGTCTATTTCAATTGCTTCTTCATCTGTTTCATTGCGTAGCATAGTCGCGCGTCGCAAACGGATTGAGTCTTGGGTTGCATTGGGGAATTTGTTAACCATACTCAACGGAATTTTGCACGGTTTAAAAGGTATCCAGTTATGAGGCACTGGACTGGCTAAACGATATCGCGGCAATTGGTCTTGTTGTGTTTTATTTTTGTCTGACGCAGAGAGTAACTCCTCAAGTTCCGCGAGTAGTTGTTTTCGTTCTTCTGGCGTAGCTACCACAAAGCTTTCATCGATAGTGCTTTTATCGAGTCGTAGTAGTTTTTCCAGTTGTGCTTCAAAGCCATCGATTGCATGGCCGAGATTGTTTTGTACCGTATGCTCTATAGCGAATACCAGGTTTGCGCCTTCATCACGAATGAAACGGACTTCTTCGATGGGTTTGGAGTCATCGCGATCGCCTAGGGTTGGTGGCACGTAGAAAATACTACCATTACTTTTTTCTGGCTGTGTTAAATGCGCGAGAGTAAACATTTCCCAGCGCTGGGTTTCGGAATCTACCTGCTGGATGGTAGGCAGTATTTTATGTTCTTCGCCAAAGGTGTCGTAAACCAGTAGCTGATTAATCTTGCTCAGACTGCCGCGTTTCAGTTGAAGCGGCATTTGATACCAGTCATCGGCATATACCATGGCAAACTCGATCAACATGAGTTTTGCTAAATCGGTGGTATCTGGGTTTAGCGCAGCCAGATTCACGCTGTGGTCTTCAAAGGCCCACCAGCGTTCATTGGGCTTACCGGCAAAGCCTATTCGTTCTGGATTGGAATAGCTAGACTCTTTTTGAGTCGAGAATGAAAAATTACTCGATATGGATTCAATATCGGTGCTGTACCAATCGAGATCACCATTGCGGTAATCCGGTGCGCGAAGGGTAATATGTTTCCCCCGGCCTCCCGGTGAGGATGGCGGTATTTTTTTCTGTAAAGTGAACTCGTGTTCCAGCTCATTGGGCTTCCAGGCACTTTCCGTTGCGGTATCCGGCTGGTTGTATATCTGTTTATACCATTTATTCAGTTTTTGCAGAGCTTCTCCGAGTAGTTGGATATCAACAGAACTATTATCAAGCTTGCCATACAATGCTTTGACATCAATAATGTGATTATCTGGGTAAAGTCTCCAACCGTCGATAACACGACCTTGCATAAGAGAGATGTATCGCTCGGTGGCATCATCAATTGCGGTCAATGTGGTGGGTTGTGCTATTCCCAACTTCGATGGATGACGGAGCGTGCAAATTATTTTCTTATACACGGTTAGCGTGTCGTTGAATACCTTGCGAATAATACGTTCAAACTGTTGTCCTACTTGCACTCGAATTCGCCAGTTTTTTTCCAAATTCAATCGTTCACGTTCGACCAGCGTCTCTAATGGTGGTGCGTTGTTTAAGTCTGTGGGTGAACTCGCATGCAACAGGTGAGCTTCATCAATAAGAGTAGATTCGTATTCCACCTTCACTCGAATAGGAGAGCCGTTGTCTTCTGCTTTGAATTCCGCTATTTGCCATTGCCTGGCAAGTGCCCAGAGAGGATCAGCGATTTGTGCTTCGAGCCCTTGTTGCATGGCATCTTTTGAACGACAACGCGGCTCTATCCTCGCCTGTTTAACGAAGTACTTTTCAAATTCCGGATTATCTTCCTGTGTATTGTTGGGCACGAGTCCTCCCTCATTACCGTCTCATCTTATCCTTCGTATTTAGTAACTAGTATTAACCTTGTACTTGTAACACGTGTTGTCCATTAAAAATATTGTTTATCAGTCCCGACAAATTCATCGTTCCACTACCATTCCTTCCGATATCAATATCAAGATACCCTGTAAAACTAAAACGATATGGATTATCAAAACTAATAGGAGTCAGCCAATTAAAGGTTAAATCCAAAATTTCGACACCATCTTTCAGCAGAAACACAATCGCTTCATTACCGGAACCAGCGTTGTATTGCCGAAAAGTATATTCTCCAGGTGGAGCACCATGATAGTTGATCGCTTTCACTATAAAGGAGCCAAAAATACCGCCCTCAACAATATATTCCTTAGGGTAAAGCTCGATACATATTCTGTTTAATCCATAAATATGATTTAAAGAACTGTGATTATATCCGCCTTTTAGTTCTACTTTTCTGGCTTGATCTAAATCTATTTGAAACACTTTTTCGGTGCCTGCTCCTCTAGAAGTAAAACCGGTTTTAACAATGCCACCATGACTATTAAAAGCCCCAACATATGGTATAGGGTCTTGATTTCCCGCTATCCGATGTATTGAAACTGTCAATTTCCCTCGGGCTTCGGGTGACCACGTAAGGTGAATTCCTTCCGGGTTAAACACTACTAAATCGCTTACTATCTGAGAAAGTGGAGGATTCGTGTCTAAACTTGTGATTGACATATCGATTGACACGAATGCTTGACCTAGACCATTACCTGAAATAAAACTAACAAGATCCGCACAAATATGTGTTTCCTCTGATGGCCACTCTTTGCTTAACCATTCCTCTAATCCAGGCATATCGACATCATGCACCCAACCAGGATTATCTGGATTTGAAGGTAAAAGCATGGCTGGAAATAATCGACCCACGGTTTCATCGAGCGCATCGTAATCGACCGCGCGTGCTTTGGTGAGATCTATGGTGTCATTGACGATATCCAGCAAGGATTCGTAGGTCCATGGTTTTTTGACATCGGATTCCCACACAGGTGGCACAGCCAGCAATATTGCTTGAGGTGCCTGAGCATTGGGGCGATCAAACTGAAAGGCAATCCCGGTATTGAGGGTTTCTTCGGGGATCCATTCGTCTTGCTCATCGATTAACAAACCAGAAATTGATTGGTTGAATTGAATATTGTCAGCACTTGCCGTAGCGATAGACAGAATGCTACGGGGCCGCCCGTCTTCATTTCTTTCCGCTGCTAATGCGGTAATGTCTGCTGAATTTAATCCCGCCTTTTGCTCACCATCACTCAATGCCATCCATCGGCGCTTATTGTTATAGGGGAGTTGCATCACAGAAAGTTTTGTGAGGGTGTTTTCATCATCGACTCCACCACAATCAGCAAGATTCGACACATAGTCTGTGTACCAAACCTGGCTTGTCATTAGCATGTTTTCCAGTTTACGTGTGTTGTCATAAACCTGGGCATTTTCCTGTAGCCACTGCATGGTGCGCTGTTCATCATTGGGTTCATCACCCTGTTGGCCGAGGATGTTTGTTTGCTTCGATGCTTTGCTGATTTGTGTGGGTGTGCCATCCACACTCGGACGTAAGGCCGGCAAGACCACAAAACTATTGCCAAACAGGGCTTTTAGCGCGTTGATAAGTTCATTGACGGGTTCTTTGCTTTTGGTAAGCTTGGTTAAGAAGTTACTACAGTTTGTTAGCCGTTCTTTGATAATTTTTATAAGTGCCGTTTCTACATCCGGTTGCGGTTGACCGAGAATAGATAATGGCATCGCATCTGAAATACCAAATTGACGTAATGCTGAATACATTTGTGTATAATCTGCTACCCCCGTTTCCAACGCATCGTGATACGCTTGTAATTTAGTTTGACAAGCATGAACGCGCTCGTGCAGCTCATCAATATTCCATTGATATTCCGGTGGAATTTCCGCACCGCTATTGTCATTGGTTTGGCCATGATGGTAAAACGTATTTGGGTTGATTGATTTGCAGGCTGTTAGGCAATCGAAGACATAACGACTAAATTCCAGCGCGTCACCCAGCGTTTTATGCGTGCCGCCTGTTTGTGGATGAAAATCAATTGTAATAGAACTATTCATCGCGATTTGATTTTCTCGACAAATATGTTCTCGAATGTATTGTTCTATCTCGGTGCCTCCTGCCCGTCGCGCTTGCGGGAAGTCCTGGCTAAAACCTGAATGTGAGGCCTGGGCTTCTGGAATGGATTGACTCAGATAAAGTACATCAAGCGGATGAATATTGAGTTTATCCAACGAAACCTTGACCGCGGTGATGACCTGTCCTTCTGGCGTCGTTGAGTTAGTTAAGTCATCATCATTTTGCCGGTGAGTCACTGCGAGAAGATTGTTTAGATTATTAAGGGTTTGCTCTCCCAACCCATTGACTGATGTCAGAGAGTTAAAGGTTTCAAAGGGTCCGTTTGCTTGTCGATGTTGAATAATTTTGTCGGCCAATGTTCCACTAATACCGGGCAGCGCGGCAAGTTGGTATTGATTGGCTTGATTGACATCAAGCAAACTGACCGTCAATTGCTCTTTATTCCGTTCAAAAGTCGATTGCTCGATGATATTTTCTTTCAATAGATCCAAGGGGCTACAAAAATTTCCGTATTGGGTCCGATATGCAATGATTGATTGTGCTTCTTCCTCGGACAATCGCAATATATTTTTAAGCTCATCTGTTGTCGCGCGATTAAGATGGAGTTTAGTCACATCCACCTTGCCTTTTAGCTTACTAATGAGCGTTTCTCGTTGACTCTCTGTCAAGCTAGTCAGCCGTCGCTTTAACTCAGTTAGACTGCGGTAAAACCCATTTGCCTCCCGTTCTGTAATAATACTTTGTGCTTCATTGTTTGTTACTAGTCCAGTCGACTGTAACTCACCCAATGTCGCTTGGTTCAAATTTGGTGTAATATTAGTGGCCAGCGGTTCATGATATTTATTTTTGATTTGGTAGATTCGAGCCTCACAAACAATATTGTGCATATCACCCAATAGGTTGCTGTACCAGTGATGTAATGTGGGTTCAGCGTAGGCCTTTAATCCTTGAGCGGGTAAATCATTGTCTGATTCGACAAAAGGCTTATGATTAAACAGGTATGCTAACCGTTGTTTATAGTAAATACCGTTTTTGGGCGTCTGAATCGACTCTAGTTGTGGGGGAACCGTATCGCCATTATAGGCGTTCATCGCCGCGTTAGCGCGTTCGTAGTTTCCTTTTACCAATTGGTAAACGCTTTCGGTTAATAAAAGGTCCGATGATGCATCTTTGGCATCTAGCACGCGAATAAATAATGGTTTTAATGTGTTGTCATTAAAATGATTAGTGTAGGGCTCAGTGCCACTGGATTCGTCATATTTTTCCCATTCTTGTACCAGCTTCAAACCATTGACCACATTCCTGGGCTGAATTGTCGCTTCAGCAATGTCTCCACCATATGTTGCTCTCGGTTTTGGATTGAGTGGGAACAATTTTCGAAAATCATCAACATGTTCATCTTTACCGTGCTCATGCAGTAGACGTTCGAATTGATAACCAAGTAGGGCTCCCACATCCTGGCCTTGCTGGATGCCCTCATGCAATCGCCAGCCATGACGAACGCGACTGGAAGAAAGATTCATGTGAAAGGCATTGGCCGGTTGCCCTTCTTCCAGCTCTGATAAAAAACTGTTTCGAAGTACCGCAGCAGCTGCCGCTTGATCGACGGAGTGAGCATGGATATATCCGCCTTCGTGTTTACTATAGGTTTTTTCGCCTTTTTTAAGATTTTCTACCCAACCATAGGCACCAACATACATTCCTTGCCCATTTGACCCAGATGAATTGTTTACGTGGGCACGCATGGATTGTAAGCGTTTGCTCGCAAAAGAGGTGAACCAAGCATCGAGTCGATGAGAATGAAGATCTAGGGTGTCACGGGTCATTCCCTCAAGCAATACATTGTTTAAGGATGGATTAGTTCCTTTAGTTGCATTATTAAGAATGGACATTGCATCAGCAATTTTTTTGTTTGCAAAGCGTGGTATCCTTAGCAGGATTACCGACTCGTCTGGTTCAACAAATTGAAGTTGTTGTACATCGATTTTAGAAACTGTTCCCTTATAAGGAGATTTTACTTCTACAAAAGTTGGGGAATGTGGTGAGCCATAGCTTAATTTAAGCAAAGGCGTTTCTTTGTCCACACGTTCGCCTTCTACTACGTATATTTCCACCACATAAGTAATGTGCCCAGTATCATTTTTTATGCTACGTGGAAGTGTACCGGTCAATTTGATTTGATGCGTTTCATTGTTTTGATATGTCAAACCACGGCGAACTAGATCAAATAATAACGGTTTGTCTTTATCAAATGCTGGAATACTCTCGACGTTAGTCAACTGTTGCAAATAATCTAAAGAATTACTTGTGCTATCATTTATCAGTTCGAAACCTAACGGGTTACTTTCCCCCCAACCAAATAAATCCAGTATGGTTGAGTCTGAGATTTCATCGGCGGCTAATCCAAGTGTCTGACCAATTTCCGCCAATAAAACTTCTGTGTCTTGGCGACTAGTTAGCATCGTTTCTACCCATTGCCTTAATGGGTCTTCTGAGCCTGCGCCTAGTTCAAAATTGGATGCTTGTCCAAAGAATTCTCTGCCTATCTTATCTGCAAGCCAAATAAAAAACGGACTACTAACGACAGCACGAATATCTTGTTGTTGAGAACCAGGCTGCATGGCAAGAATTTGCAAAAGCTCCTGATCGGTATCACCACTTTGGCCTATTCGTGGTACCTTTCGGGGATTTTCAGCGCAATCTAGCCACTTCGGCAGTAGTTTGATCAAGACATCATGCATTTTCTGGTATTCATTCAAGAAAGAATCTTGTGCTTCACCTTCACTCGCCCATTCGTCTAACGCTGAAGCTTGCCATTTAGAAAAATTAGTTACTGGAAGTATTCCATAAGGTTGTTTACCAATTCGTAACGTCGAATACTCTCCTCGGGCGCTAACAAACTTTCTAAAATGTTCCCAAACAGCCTTTCTTGTGTCGTTAGAGAGATTTGGTTTGATATGTGTTACCAAATAATAATCACCAAGCGCGAGCCAAAGCGCAGTTTTTAAATGAACATCCAGCTCATTTTTGCGCTCATCACCGTTTACAATAAACTGTAGGAAGTGCTTATCAAAGCCAATGGCTTTTTCGAGGTGGCGAGCAACGCTATTCTCATAGGGTGACGTGGATACTCGTTGTTCAGCAGTTTTGGTTAATAGGTCAAATTCATTGGCGGGATCGAGATCTGGATCAGTATAGCCAGAATCAATATCCTCCGAATTATTACTCGGTGTACCATAGGGAACAAAGCCAACTCCCTGAGTATAAGATTGATGTGAGATCAGCGCCTGAAGCTCTTCTTTTGTATCGATGTGACTCGCATTTTTTTTCAATCCTACAACCACAAGCTTACTTATTTCTTGTACACTACCAATTGGTATTTTAAGGGCCATGCCCAGTTCTACCGCCGTATCGAAATCGCACAACCATTTGGATTTATTACCGAACAAGGGGTTGCCTGATAACGAGGGATCACTGGCATCGGCAAGAAACTGAAGGGATTTACGAATGCTGTTACCGCGAAAACTATTGCCGTTCAAATAAGCGTCGTCACAATAGATGGTCACCATAAAATGATCAGGCAATAATTTCGCTTCGGGTGATTGCAACCAATCATCCTCTCGGATCTCGATGTGATTTAAGTCATTCTCTGATAATTGACATAGATAACTCGCCCTGGTTTTACCAACACGTTCGACAAGCCCATCCCACGCGGCTTTTTCCGTGTTATTTCCTCCGCCGTTCTGTGCTCTTTCATTTAAGTAGTCTTGAACTGCCTGTTTTTCTCCGAGAGTTAAACGATCGTCATGGGCATCGAGCATTAGATCATCAGGAAAAATTCTTACTAAGAGGTTTGAGCCATCAAATTTTGTTTCCAATCTCACAGGGAGCATGACAACTGGGTAAGTTTGTTCTGATGGTGCTAGACTGTAATATATGTCATGTAAAGTATCTGGGCCAACCCCAACGACATCGTCAATATCATCGACGGTTAGGTCTCGACCCAATGCATTCTTTCTATCAACAATTCTTTGTGCTGTATTTTTTCGAATACCAATTGACCAAGGAGAATTACTACCAAAATCGGGATCGTCTTTTATTGCTGCAACAATCTTTTCAACACCCAAGTCTTCTTGATTAAAGAATTTCTCTATTGCTTCATTTCGATAATCTTCCATTGTTAATTTAAACCTTTTTTATATTTTATTAGATTATCATTTTCATTTTTATTGAAACTAAGAAATGTTTTTAGCATTAATTGGTAAAAAGACTGGATTGAGATGATTGTTTTTTCAAAGTGTCGAGTATTTGACTGTGTGTGAAATTTGGGCGTGGAATTATTTCCACTATGGGAAATATTGATCGATAAAGAAGAGCTATCGGTATTGATGAGAAACTTATGCTTTAGGTTTTCGCCAAGTTCCGTTATGGCAGCTCTACCTTTCAGCAATAAAATTGTAAACTTTAATTGCTTCTTCATAAAATCGGTCTCCGTACCGATGAAATCTAATAGCAAATTAAATAATTTTTTAAATATGTGTATGTCTTAACTTAAAAAAATTCCTTCTGTATGTTTTTTTAGAAACAATAATGTATTACAACAGTTTGAGCCATATTTTAAACATATATTTGGTAATTATATTAGTAACTAATCAATATGCTGGTAGCTTTCAGCACAGACCACCATTAAATTAAATTTACCTGCATTTATATAAAAACTTATCTCAATAATGTAACATTTGCAACCCCCTAAAAACCTCAAGTTATGCCTGAAAATGATAATTATGGCTGGAAGCATGAAAAATATTTGAAGATTAATTCTATCGGGATGCAATATTCTTTAAAAATGCAGATAATATATGCGACTAGTATAGCTCGACCATTTTGTCGTCAATTAAACTGAGCATTTTATTTTAAATAAAAAAATTGGATTAAATCCTTAGTATCTGGCCAGGTTGAATTACATCGCTCTGCAAATCATTTTTAACTCGAATAGAATCAACAGACACACCTAAAAGCCTTGAAATATTCCAAAGACTATCCCCGCTTTTAACCTTATAAGACTCTGGTAATGACATTGGCGAGTGTGCATCTGAAGGATTTAAGTCTTCGTCTCCAATATTAAGATTTCTATCTGACATGAAGTCACTCACATCAAAACAGGGACACGCCTTTGGGGATGACCGTGTTAATTTAATTAAATCTCTATGACCCATAATTTTTACATTTTCCGGATTTGGGTGAGAGTCCAGAAAGTTATCAATAAATTCTGCAAGTGCAATATATTGTTGGTTTGTAAAATTGCATTCAGGTCGACTGTCATCGTCTACACCGCCCGCTAAAGAAACACCTAAACTTCGTCGATTCCATCCTGGGCCGCACGCACCTACATGAGATCCTTGCCTCGTAATGGGTCTCGCTTTAAATCCAGCGTCGTAAGTTTGCACTTCTCCATTACGAGTAATTACCGCATGATACCCACACCCGCTCCAGCCTTTATTTTTATGCACTGTATCTACCCAGGCTGCGTTAACCTCATCCATATTCGAAACAGTTGCAGTACAGTGCACAATCAAATGATCGTATCGGGCTAATCTTTCATCTATTGGATTTTTAAAATATGTCATTCTTATCATCCCTATTCAATAATGACCGTCTAAATCAAATGTGGATATTAATGCACCATCGACTAGATTTCAAAATAGTATTTAAATTATCTTTAAAGCATCGTTTTTTGATCAACTACATTTTAGCTACCTATTTCGCTGATGCCTTAAGGAATATTTTATTTACATTCATAAAAACTGCATTAAACTAGACCGAGTCGTATTGAATTCTTAGTCTGACTACTACATTACATATGGCTAACTATTTAATAGTGATCAAAAAGATAATAATTTTCAGCAAGAATTTTCAAAACAGAAAATAATCTAGGTACGAAATAGTGTTGCCATTCCACACCTCTTGACATACTATAATTTCAGACCAAATCACTTTTTTAATAGGCTCTTCTATTTATATGCCTCCAATATAAGTATAGGTGATTTTAATATAGTGACATTTATATAACTCCAGAGCATCAATCTAGTCTATTTTATTTATCTATATATGAATTAATTTATAAAAATTTATGTTTTTTCTGTGATCGAACGATGCAACGAAGATTGAAGACAAATTTGATTGATCTAGTCAGCGATCGGGTTAATACAACCTTCTTACTCCTAAACTTTCCATCAAAACGGACTCCATGGGAACATCAGCTTTAGGAGATATTAGTAAAAAACATGATTTTCTAGTCGACCAATTTTGAGCCTTTATTAATTATCAAATACCATTAAAATTAAAACGTCTAACTCTAAAATAAAAAACCTAATCCACTAAAAATAAGCCTCAAACCTCAAAATTAAGAAGTACAATTTTGGCGCTTTAAAAAATTATTTTACAGACGCCACACTACGCCAATATTAAACTGAGATTGATCATAATTTTTATCTTCAGTTTCTGTGACTAAATTTGAGCTATTAATAACATATTGTGCTTTAATAAATAACTTAAGCGATTTAGATAGACGATGTGCAGGAACAACGGAAAGTTTTGTGTTGTAATCTGTTCGATTAAAGCTATTAAAAGGGTCAGTGACGTATTTTTTTGCTTGAATTTTTCCTTTTAGTGCTATTTCTTTTCTACCTTTAAAAAACAAATAATTTGAGCTAATGTAATAAACACTATTGCTTTCATCACCGTCAATAGTTTGTTGATAAGTGTAATTGGC
>Ga0316207_10002209_pt1 | contig 20755 bp, 16 predicted proteins | sample 6weekpyrite_MG_FD_204943 | JGI IMG/M metagenome (GOLD analysis project Ga0316207, IMG submission 204943) | Microbial mat bacterial communities from mineral coupon in-situ incubated in ocean water Damariscotta River, Maine, United States -... | ecosystem: Environmental > Aquatic > Marine >...
GAAAGCCGCGAAAAGGGCTGGCGCTGTTAGCGCTAACGGTATATAGATCTTTCCGAAATCTTCAGGAAAGCGCCGCCATGCCCCTCGATGCCCGTATCGCCGCCGTCACCGATCGCATTATCGCCCGCTCTGCCGCTACGCGGACGCTCTATCTTGACCGGATGCAGGCGGCCGTGGCCAAGGGACCGACCCGCGCCCATCTCAGCTGTGGCAACCAGGCGCATGCCTTTGCCGCCGCGGGGGATGATCAGGCCGGGCTGGCAGCATCGCGCAGCGCCAATATCGGCATCGTGACGGCTTATAATGACATGCTCAGCGCGCATCAGCCGTTCGAAAGCTACCCCGCCCGGATCAAGGCGGCAGCGCGCGCGCGGGGGGCCACGGCGCAGGTTGCAGGCGGCGTTCCTGCGATGTGCGATGGCGTGACGCAAGGCCAGCCGGGGATGGAGCTCAGCCTCTTTTCGCGCGATGTGATCGCGCTGTCTGCCGGTGTCGCGCTCAGCCATAACTGCTTCGATGCCGCGATCTATCTGGGTGTCTGTGACAAGATCGTGCCGGGCCTGGTGATCGCGGCGGCCACGTTCGGCCATATCCCGGCGGTGTTCGTGCCCGCGGGGCCGATGACGTCGGGATTGCCGAACGATGAAAAATCCAAGGTGCGGCAGCAATTTGCCACCGGTGAGGTGGGGCGTGCAGAGTTGATGGAAGCTGAAATGGCTTCCTATCACGGCCCCGGCACCTGCACCTTTTACGGCACCGCCAACACCAACCAGATGCTGATGGAGTTCATGGGGCTGCACTTGCCCGGCGCGTCTTTCGTGAACCCCGATACGCCCCTGCGGGACGCGTTGACCGTAGCGGCGACCGACCGCGCGCTCGACATCACCGCGCTTGGCAATGAATTTCGGCCTGCAGGCGAGGTGCTGGATGAAAAGGCCTTCGTGAACGGTATCGTCGGGCTGATGGCCACCGGCGGCTCGACCAATCTGGTGCTGCATCTGCCCGCGATGGCACGCGCCGCCGGTATCCTGCTGGAGCCTGCCGATTTCGCCGATCTTTCGGCCGCCGTGCCGCTGATGGCGCGGGTCTATCCCAATGGGCTGGCCGATGTGAACCATTTCCACGCCGCGGGCGGGCTTGGCCTGATGATCGGCGAATTGCTCGATGCCGGGCTCTTGCATGATGACACGGTGACCATCGCGGGCGACGGTCTGGCGCGCTACCGGCAGGAACCGAAGCTGACGGGTGACAAACTGGTGTGGACCGATGGGGCAGGGGCCACGCTCAACGATCGCATCCTGCGCCCCGCCGCCGATCCATTTGCTGCCACCGGCGGGCTTGCGGAACTGACCGGCAATCTGGGCAGCGGCATCATGAAGGTCTCGGCCGTTGCCCCCGAACGCCACCTGATCGAGGCCCCGGCGGCGGTCTTTCACGATCAGCACGCCGTCAAATCCGCCTTCCAGGCCGGTGATCTCAACCGCGACGTGGTGGTCGTGGTCCGGTTCCAGGGCCCAAAGGCCAACGGCATGCCAGAGCTGCACAGCCTGACGCCGATGCTGTCCGTGCTGCAGGATCGCGGCCACAAGGTGGCGCTGGTGACCGATGGCCGCATGTCGGGGGCTTCGGGCAAGGTGCCTGCAGCCATTCATGTCGCCCCCGAGGCGCTCGATGGCGGTCTCATCGCCAAATTGCAGGATGGCGATATCCTGCGCGTCGATGCCTCCCACGGCAGGCTCGATGTGCTGACCGATGGCGTTGCCGACCGCCCCGCCGCCACCCCTGATCTCTCCGCCAATTCCCATGGCCTCGGGCGCGAGATGTTCGATCTTTTCCGCGCCGCCGCGGGCCCCGCAACGTCCGGGGCCTGCTGCGTCAGCTAAGCGCCCCGCCACCGAAATTTGTGACCGCAAGGACCAGACCCATGACCCCCCAAGCCGCCTCGCAAGAGGCCCGCCGCATCGCCTCTCTCGCCCCCATCATCCCGGTTCTGGTGGTCGAGGATGCCACCCGGGCCCGGCCATTGGCCCAGGCCCTCGTCACCGGCGGCCTGCCCGCGCTCGAGGTCACTCTACGCACCCCCGCCGCGCTCGATGTTATCCGCGAAATGGCGCAGGTGCCGGGCGGTGTCGTGGGGGCGGGCACGCTCCTCACCCCCGCCGATGTGCGCGCCGCCAAAGCCGCCGGGGCCCGGTTCGGCGTCTCGCCGGGGGCGACAGAAACCTTGCTCAAGGCCTGCGAAGACGAAGACCTGCCGCTCCTTCCCGGTGCCGCCACGGCATCCGAGGCGATGGCGCTCCTCGAACGCGGCTACACCATGCTCAAATTTTTCCCTGCCGAAGCCTCGGGCGGCGCGCCCGCGCTCAAAGCCATCGGTGCGCCGATCCCGCAGGTTGCCTTTTGCCCCACCGGCGGCGTGACACCCGAAAACGCGCCTGATTACCTCGCCCTGCCCAATGTGGTCTGCGCCGGCGGTTCCTGGGTGGCCCCGAAAGACGCGGTCGAGGCGGCCGATTGGGCCCGGATCGAAGCCCTCGCCCGCGCCGCCGCCGCCCTTTCACGCTGATCCTTCATCTTGGTTCAAATACCTTGGGGAGCGCGAGGGGTAAAACCCCTCGCCCGATCTATCAATCAAGCGCGGCGCTGACGCCCGCATCACCCGCCCTATCCCGCCAGCGCCGCCGCCAGCCGCAAGAGCCGTGCCACCGCATCCTCCAACAGGTCATCCTCGACCGTCAGCGCCAGCCGCAAATGGCCCGCCGCCGCCTGGCCGAAACTTTCGCCGGGCATCACGGCAATCGCCTCCTCATCCAGCAATTTGCGGCCAAATTCCTCGCCTGAGAGCCCCGTCGCGCGGATATCGAGCATGGTATACATCGCACCCTGCGCCGGGATCGCGCGCACCACGTTCTGCCCTTCAACCAGACGCAGAACGATCTCGCGGCGGCGGCGAAAGGGGGCCGCGATCTCTGCCTCGAAATCACTGCCCAGAGACAGTGCAAACAGCCCCGCCTTCTGCACAAAACCGGGCACGCCATAGGTGGTGGCATTGGCCAGAAACGTAAGGTTTTCAATAACCTCCGGCGGGCCAACCACCCATCCCAACCGCGATCCCGTCATTGCGTGGCTCTTCGACATTGACCCCACCACAAGCGTGCGCTCAGACATGTCGGCCAAGGCGCGCGGGCTAAGATGCCGGCCCTGCCAGACCTGCGTGTCATAAACCTCGTCCGAGATCAGCCACAGATCATGATCGCGCACGACGCCAGCAATCTCGGTCAATGTGTCCGGCCCATAGACCGCGCCGGTCGGGTTATTTGGCGTGTTGATCAAGAGCGATGTCGCGCCCTCGGCCTTTTCGGCAATCGCAGCACCGCGCGGCTGAAACCCATCGCGCGACCGCGCCTCGACCGGCACGGGCACAGCCCCCACTGCGCGCAATGTGCCGGGATAGGTGGCGTAATACGGGTCGATAAAGAGCGCCCGGTCACCGGGATCACAGGCTGCGCAATGGGCCGCAAAGAGCCCCGCCTGACCGCCCGGCGTGATCTGCACATGATCGGGCGTTGTCACCACGCCGGTCCGCTCGGTCAGCCTTGTCGCAACAACTTCGCGCAGCGTGGCCATGCCCGGCACCGGCGAATACCCGGTCACGCCAGCCATCGTCGCGTCATGCATCGCCTGCAAGATCCGGGCATCGGTGCCAATATCATGCTCGCCCTGCGTCAGCTCGATGATCTGCGCGCCGCCGGCCTTGCGCCTGCGCGCCAGGTTGAAAAGACCCCAGCCATCATCGGCGCTGTCGCCGTTCAACGTGGAAATCCGCCGTGATTGTTGCATCTGACCCCCGCCCTTAGTCGCGAAGCCGGAGGGGCGCATTTCGCACCCGATTTGTCAATCACCCTACCGCCCGTTTCGCCGGGGCTTGGCAGCGCGCGCGGGTCCGGTTAGGGTGCTGCCATGACCGGACCCATGCCCATTACCTGCTGCATTATCACCTGACATCGTCAGGCGGGTCTCAATCCTTACTTCCATCCCAGGTTCTAAGTTGCTACCCCCGCCGGGCACCTGCGCGAGGACGCATTCATGACCGATATCACGCTGCACAACACCAAAACCCGCCGAAAGGAGCGGTTTGAGCCGCTCGACCGCAAGGATGTGCGCATGTATGTCTGCGGCCCCACGGTCTATGACCGGGCGCATCTGGGCAATGCCCGGCCCGTGGTTGTTTTCGATATTCTTTACAGGCTGTTGCGCCATGAATACGGCGCAGATCACGTCACCTATGTGCGCAATTTCACCGATGTCGATGACAAGATCAACGCCAGCGCATTGGCGCGAAAAGAGGCGGGGGCTGCGGGTTCGATCGAGGATTTGGTGCAGGAGCGTTCGGACGAGACCATCGGCTGGTATCTGGCCGATATGGGCGCGCTCGGCGCGCTGGAGCCCGATCAGATGCCGCGCGCGACGCAGTTTATTCCGCAAATGGTGGCGATGATCGAGGATCTGATCGCCAAGGGCCATGCCTATACGGCCGAGGGTCATGTGCTTTTTTCGGTCGATAGCTGGCGGGCGGGCTATGGCAAGCTGTCGGGCCGGTCGGTCGATGACATGATCGCGGGCGCGCGGGTCGAGGTTGCGCCCTACAAGAAGAACCCGATGGATTTCGTTTTGTGGAAACCGTCGAGCGATGATCTGCCGGGGTGGCCCTCACCCTGGGGCCGGGGGCGCCCCGGCTGGCATATCGAATGCTCTGCGATGGCGCATGAACTGTTGGGCGCTAGTTTTGACATTCATGGTGGCGGGCTGGATCTGCAATTCCCGCATCATGAGAATGAGATCGCACAGTCGCGATGCGCCCATCCCGAGGGCGATTTCGCGCGTTTCTGGCTGCATAACGAGATGCTGCAGGTCGAGGGCAAGAAGATGTCCAAGAGCCTCGGCAACTTCTTCACCGTGCGCGATCTGCTCGATCAGGGCGTGCCGGGAGAGGTGATCCGGTTCGTGTTTCTGCAGACGCATTACCGCAAGCCGATGGATTGGACGGCTGAGAAGGCGAGGGATGCCAAACATACTTTGGCGAACTGGTATAGGCTAACGGACGGTATCGTTGCCCACAGCCACGCAGATCCGCAAGTGCTCGCTATGCTTGCGAACGATCTGAATACGCATGGTGCTCTATCGAAAATGCATGCAATGGCAAGAGACAATGACGCTCCGGCATTGAAAGCGGCGATGCAGCTCGTTGGTTTGACCGATGCGGAAGATGTCGGTTGGTTCAGGCAGAAAACCCTGATGGCAAGTGTTGAAGATGCACCGGGCCAGGTAGGTAAATTATTTCCTTTGCTGCAGCGCTGGCAGGACCTTCGGGCAGCAAAGGAGTACGCCGAGGCAGATAGACTGAAAGAGAAGATCGAAGCATGTGGGCTAAGACTGTCAATTTCAGCTGCCGGTCCGAACGCCGTCCCAACCGATAGTTTCGACCCATCCAAACTGGAGGCCCTGAAGTGAGCGCCCCAAACACATGCCCCGCCCGGCCACAAGCCGGGCAGCCCCCGACCGCCCCCATGGGCGGGGGCTTCACCCCCACCCGCGGCCAGGGGCTGCCCTTCGTGCATGAGGCCACCCGATGACAAAAACCCGCCTCACCCTCTATGACACCACGCTGCGCGATGGCCAGCAAACCCAGGGCGTGCAGTTCTCGACCCCGGAAAAGATCCAGATCGCGACGCTGCTGGACCAGCTCGGACTTGATTATATCGAAGGCGGCTGGCCCGGGGCCAACCCGACCGACAGCGCGTTTTTCGACGCCGCCCCGCAGACCCGCGCCCGCATGACCGCGTTTGGCATGACCAAGCGGGCAGGGCGATCCGCCGAGAATGATGAGGTGCTGGCGGGCGTGCTCAATGCCGGGACAAAAACCGTCTGTCTGGTGGGCAAAACCCACGTCTTTCATGTCGAAACCGCGCTTGGCATCAGCCTTGATGAAAACCTTGAAAACATCTCCAAATCCATTGCCCATCTGGTGGCCGAGGGGCGCGAGGCGCTGTTTGACGCGGAACATTTCTTTGATGGCTACAAATCGGACCCCGATTATGCGCTGGCCTGCCTGCGGGCCGCCCATGACGCGGGCGCGCGGTGGGTTGTGCTTTGCGATACCAATGGCGGCACACTGCCCGAAGAGATCGCCCGCATCACCCGCGCGGTGATCAAGGCGGGTATTCCCGGCGACCATCTGGGCATCCACACCCATAACGATACCGAAACCGCCGTGGCAGGCAGCCTTGCCGCCATCGAGGCCGGGGCGCGCCAGATCCAGGGCACGTTGAACGGGCTTGGCGAACGCTGTGGCAACGCAAACCTCACCGCGCTGATCCCCACGCTCCTGCTCAAGGAACCTTACGCCAGCCAGTATGAAACCGGCATCACGGCCCGGGCGCTGAAATCCCTGACCATCGCCAGCCGCACGCTTGATGACATCCTCAACCGGGTGCCGATGCGCCAGGCGGCTTATGTCGGGGCCTCGGCCTTTGCGCATAAGGCGGGGCTGCATGCCAGTGCCATCCTGAAAGACCCCTCGACCTACGAACATGTCGCCCCCGAGGTGACCGGCAATGCCCGCATCATCCCGATGTCGAACCAGGCCGGGCAATCCAACTTGCGCCGCCGTCTGGCCGAGGCGGGGCTGGAGGTCGCGCCCGGCGATCCGGCGCTTTCGGCCATTTTGGATGAGATCAAGACCCGTGAGGATCAGGGCTATTCCTACGACACGGCGCAGGCCAGTTTCGAGCTTTTGGCCCGCCGTGCCCTTGGCCAATTGCCGCGCTATTTCGAGGTCAAGCGCTACAAGGTGACGGTCGAGCGGCGCAAGAACAAGCGCGACCGGATGGTGAGCCTTTCGGAAGCCGTGGTCGTGGTCAAGATCGGCGCGCAAAAGATGCTCTCGGTCAGCGAGTCGATGGATGAGACCGGGTCGGACCGGGGCCCCGTCAATGCGCTCTCCAAGGCGCTGGCCAAGGATCTGGGCCCCTATCAGAGCTATATCGATGATATCCGCCTCGTCGATTTCAAGGTGCGCATCACGCAAGGCGGCACCGAGGCCGTGACCCGCGTGGTGATCGACAGCGAGGATGGGGCCGGGCGGCGCTGGTCTACGGTGGGTGTCAGCCCCAACATAGTCGATGCCTCGTTCGAGGCGCTATTGGATGCCATCACATGGAAACTGGTGCGCGACGGGGCACCGGCCTCATGACGCGCAGCGCGTTTTTCACCCTGCACCGGGATCTGCCGCGCGAGGGGCCCGGCGAACGCGGCGATGTGGCCTGGGCCGCCGGGATCTGCGAGCTGCCCCGCGATGCAAGGATCTGCGATGCCGCCTGCGGGCCGGGGGCCGATATTCCGGCGCTCCTCTTTACCGCCCCCGAGGTCCGCATCACAGGGTTCGACCTGCATCAGCCTTTCGTCGATGACGCGACCGCGCGGTTTTCGGGTGATCCGCGCGTGGCCCTCCGGCAGGCCCGGCTGATTGCAACAGGCGATGGCCTGCCGGGTCCCGCCGATCTGGGCCCATTTGATCTGATCTGGTGCGCCGGTGCGGCCTATTTTCATGGCATAACCGAATGTCTGAACGCGTGGCGCGGGGCCTTGGCTCCGGGCGGATATGTGGCGTTTTCCGATGCCGTTTATCTCACCGATACGCCCAGTGACCCGGTGCGCGCCAATTGGGCCGAATACCCGGCCATGACGAATGCGGCGGGCATCGCTGCGCGGGTGCGCGCCGCCGGGTTTGAAACCGTGGCCACCAGGGCCCTGTCCGATGCCGCTTGGGAGGGGTATTACGGCCCCGTCGAACGCCGCATCGCCGATCTGAAACCCGGGGCCGATGCCGATTTGCAGGCCGTCTTGGCCGAGGCGGAAAGTGAGGCGCGCATCTGGCGCGCGCACCGCGATGAGTTTGGCTATCTTCTATCCGTGGTGCGCCCGGTATGAGCCTGCATGCTTGCGCCGAGATCGTGCAACGCGGCGATCCTGACCGGTTTCTGGCCACCATGGCGGCACCTGCGCCGGCGCGGGCCGTGCTCTTTCCGCTCTATGCTTTCAATATGGAGGTCGCGCGCGCGCCCTGGATGGCATCCGAGCCGATGATCGCCGAGATGCGGCTGCAATTCTGGCGCGATGTGGCGGATGACATGGCAGCAGGCAAGCCGCCGCGCGCGCATGAGGTGGCGGCCCCGCTGGCCGCCGCAATGCCGCCCGATTGCGCCCCGCTGCTCGATGCTCTGGTCGCCGCGCGCCGGTGGGATATCTACCGGGATGCCTTTGAGGATGCCGCCCATTTCGACGCCTATCTTGACGCCACATCGGGCAATCTGACCTGGGCCGGGGCCCGCGCGCTTGGCGCGGCCCCCGAGGCCGAGGCCCCGATCCGCGCGCTGGCTTTTGCCGCCGGCATTGCGGCGCTGTTGCGCGCGGTGCCCGATCTGCAGGCGCGCGGGCGCATCCCCTTGCTCGATGGCACCGGCGCGGGCGTGCGCGATCTGGCCGAACGCGGGCTTGCCAAATGGGCCGAGGGCCGGGCCGGTCGCGGCCTCATCTCACGCCCGGCGCGCGCCGCGCTGCTGGCGCTCTGGCGCACCAGATCCACGCTGATCTCGGCCAGAGATCTCCCCGAACGGGTGATCGAGGGCAAGCTGGACGAAAGCGAGTTTGCGCGGCGTGGCCGTCTGCTGATGGCGCAATTGCGCGGCGGCATCTGAGGCGTGATCGTGCATTATGTCCTTTCCGGCACTTTGCCGCCAGCAACCAAAAGGTAGTCCGCCCATGCGCCTGTCATTTCAGATCCTGATCATCGCGGTGGCCTTGACCCTGGTGTTGATGATCCTGATCCGGACCGCGCCGATGCCGGTTGCGCGCTGGCATGTCGACCCTGAAACGGCTGCACGGCCTGCCACACCCAATTCCTATCTGATGCGCGATGAGGCGGGCGATGTTCCGGCGCTCCATCTGGCCGCCCCACCCGCCGAGGTGGCGGACGCGCTTGATCGCATCATGCAGGCGCGCCCGCGCACCAGGCTCCTGGCGGGCGGCGCGGCGGATGGGTTTGTCACCTATATCGCGCGCACGCCGGTTTTCCGATTTCCCGACGCGGTGTCGATCCGGTTGCGCGCAACCGGGACCGGCACCCGGGTCTCGATCTTTTCGCGGTCGCGGTTCGGCCGCTCGGATCTGGGCGCGAACCGGGCCCGGGTGGCGTCGATCATCGCTGATCTGAGGGCCGAAATGGGCGCGAACGCCCCTTGACGCCCCGCCCCGCCCGCGCCACACCGCCCCCATGTTGCCCGCAGATCGCCTGAGACAGATCACCGAACGGTTCGAGTTTCTCGAAGCGCAGCTTAATGCCGGGCCCGAGGCCGATGCCATCGCGGCCATTGCGCGCGAATATTCCGACCTGAAACCGGTGGTCGATCAGATCGCGGGTTTTCACGCCCTGCATGCAGAAATCCGCCAGGCCGAGGCATTGCTGGACGATCCGGAGATGGCGGCGCTGGCCGAGGAAGAGCTGCCCACCCTGCGCGCCGCTCTGCCCGGCGCTGAAGCTGCGCTGAAGCTTGCGCTTTTGCCGCGCGACGCGGCCGATGCACGGCCCGCCATGATCGAGATCCGCCCCGGCACCGGTGGCGATGAGGCGGCCCTTTTTGCAGCCGATCTCCTGCGCATGTATCAGCGCTATGCCGAGGCGCGCGGCTGGAATTTCGAGATCATCGAGGAAAACCTGACCGAGCTTGGCGGCATCAAGGAGCTGATCGGCCATATCACCGGTGACAATGTCTTTGCGCGGCTGAAATATGAAAGCGGCGTGCACCGGGTGCAACGTGTGCCAACCACGGAATCGGGCGGGCGCATCCATACCTCGGCGGCAACCGTCGCGGTTCTGCCCGAGGCCGAAGAGGTAGATATCGACATCCCCGCCACCGATATCCGCATCGATACCATGCGCGCCAGCGGGGCCGGCGGGCAGCATGTGAACACCACCGATTCCGCCGTGCGCATCACCCATCTGCCGACCGGCTTGATGGTCACCTCCTCGGAAAAATCGCAGCACCGCAACCGCGAGATCGCGATGTCGGTTCTGCGCGCGCGGCTTTATGATCAGGAGCGCCAGCGGGTGGAGGATGAACGCGCCGCCGACCGCAAAAGCCAGGTCGGATCGGGCGACCGGTCGGAACGCATCCGCACCTATAATTTCCCGCAAGGCCGGGTCACCGATCACCGCATCAACCTGACGCTTTACAAGCTCGATCAGGTGATGACCGGCGATCTGGATGAGATTGTCGATGCGCTGACCACGGATGATCAGGCCCGCCAGTTGGCCGACATGGAATGACCACGCTGCGCGCGGCACTGGCGGCGGGCGTCGCCCGGTTGGCGGCAGCGGGCATCGACGGGGCCGCACGCGATGCGCGCGCCTTGCTGGCGGCAGCGACGGGCATCGCCCCGGGGCGTCTGTCGATCGAACCGGATCGGGTTTTGCAGCCGGGTGAAATCGAACGATATCAGACTTTTCTGGACCGACGTTCACGTCGTGAACCGGTTGCGCGCATTCTGGAACGCCGGTTGTTCTGGGGCCGTGATTTTCAGGTCGCGCCGCAAACGCTGGATCCGCGCCCCGAGACCGAGACCCTGATCGCGGCAGCGCTGGATCTTGGCCCGGTTGACCGCCTTGCCGATCTGGGCACTGGCACGGGCATCATCGCGGTGACGCTGCTGGCGGAATGGCCGGAGGCGACGGCGCTGGCCACTGATATCGACCCCGCTTGCCTGCGGGTGGCCGCCGCGAATGCCGATCGCCACGGGGTTGGCGGGCGGCTCGATTGCCTGACATCGGACTGGTTTTCCGAGGTCAGCGGGCGGTATGGGCTGATCCTGTCGAACCCGCCCTATATCGGCGCGCAGGAGATGGCGGGGCTGGCTGCCGATGTGGCCGACTATGACCCGCATCTCGCGCTGACCGACGGGGCCGATGGGTTGACCGCCTATCGCCAGCTCGCGCGGGGTGCGGGCCTGCATTTGTTGCCCGGTGGCCGCTTGATGGTGGAAATCGGGCCAACCCAAGGCCGCGATGTCGCGGATATTTTTCGTGCCGCCGGGTTGCGCGATATCGCGCTGCTGCCCGATTTCGACGGGCGTGACCGGGTCGTGGTGGCGCGGATGCCCGAATAGCCAAAGGGGCGTTATCCAGAGGCATGCAGCAGCCTGGCGGGTGCGGCCCCAAAGATGAACGGTGCGCCGCGGGGGGCTTGGACGGATCAGTGCACCATTTTGCGCGTTTGGACGGCAAGCGGTGGTCAGCCGCGCCTTTGCTGGCAGGGGTAAAGCGGCTGCAACAAGGGGTGGCTGCCTTGGGCCAAGGGCAGTCTTTCCACCCGTCCAGAGGCGAATTGCCATTGTAATCGGCGCGCAACTGCCCTTAATGTCAGCCAGAGCGGTGTGACATGTAAAACCTCACCGCCTGAACAGTTTCTCTGACCGACTTCCGGCGCGCTTTCAACCGAACGCCGCGCGAATGTCGGAAAGGTCACGGGGGGCACCTATCAGGGACCCCACCAGAATTGCCCCCGCGCGCGGGGGCTGATGAACGGATGACGGGCAAGGCCTGTCATCGGAGACAAACCGCGATGCAACGCGAGCGCAGATTTGAAGTTCGGCACGGCAGGGCAGATGCCCGCGCCGTGCGTTCCCGCGCGCCGCGCATTGCCTTTTCAGGACAACATGACCGTGCAGGCGGTGCCCCTCCGGGGCCTGCCGCGTCGGGGTCATGCGCAAGGATAACATGGCTAAGAAAATGCTTATCGACGCGACACATGCGGAAGAGACCCGCGTTGTCGTGGCCGACGGAAATAAGGTCGAGGAATTTGACTTTGAGTCGCTAAACAAGCGGCAACTGGCAGGAAATATCTATCTGGCGAAAGTGACACGGGTCGAACCGTCGTTGCAGGCTGCCTTTATAGATTACGGCGGCAATCGCCACGGCTTCCTGGCCTTTTCCGAAATTCACCCCGATTATTACCAGATCCCGACAGCCGACCGTGAGGCGCTGCTGGCTGAGGAACAGGAATACGCGCGCGCCCAGGCAGAAGCCGAGGCCGATGCCGAGGCCAAGCCCAAACGCGGCCGCCGTCGGCGCAAAAAGCCCGCCGAAACCCAGGCTGCCGACAGCAACGCCGATGTCGTCGCGACAGGGGCCGTGTCCGGCGATGACACCGCCAGCACGCCGGGCTCGATGGATGTGGTTGATCTCGCCGCCGAAGAGGATGCGCCCGCGCTGATCGGTGAGGCATCCGAAGGGGTCCCCGCCGAGGAAACGACCGCTGAACCGGCCGAGCAAGCCGATGATGCGGCGGTTGCTGAGCCTGCTGCGGCAGAGAGCGAGCCGGCCGCGGAGCCGGAGGCCGCCGACACCCCGGCAGAGGCCGACACACCCGCAGAAGACGCGGCTGACGTGGCCCAGGATGATGACGGCGAAGAGGCCAAGCCAGCCACGGACAAGCCCGCAGATCCCAATATCTCGACCGTCGCCGATGATGACGATCAGGAAGATATCCGCCCCGTGCGCAAGCCTCGCGCGCGCCGCTACAAGATCCAGGAGGTCGTAAAGGTCCGCCAGGTCATGCTGGTGCAGGTCGTCAAGGAAGAGCGCGGCAACAAGGGCGCGGCCCTGACCACCTATCTCAGCCTTGCCGGGCGCTATTGCGTCTTGATGCCCAACACCGCACGCGGTGGCGGCATCAGCCGCAAGATCACCAACGCGCCTGATCGCAAGAAGCTCAAGGAAATTGCCACCGCGCTCGATGTGCCGCAGGGGGCCGGGCTGATTGTGCGCACCGCAGGGGCCAAGCGCACCAAATCCGAGATCAAGCGCGACTATGAATATCTGCAACGGCAATGGGAGCAGATCCGCGATCTGACGCTGAAATCCATCGCTCCGGCCCCGATCTATCAGGAAGGCGACCTCATTCACCGCTCGATCCGCGATCTTTACAACCGCGAGATCGACGAGGTGCTGGTCGAAGGCGATGCTGGCTATCGGCATGCCAAAGATTTCATGAAAATGATCATGCCGAGCCACGCCAAGAACGTGAAACACTACGCCGATCCGATGCCGCTGTTTGCGCGCCATCAGGTCGAGGGTTACCTGGCCGATATGTTCAACCCGGTCGTGCAGCTGCGCTCGGGCGGGTATATCGTGATCGGCGTCACCGAGGCGCTGATTGCCATCGACGTGAACTCGGGCCGCTCCACCAAGGAAGGCTCGATCGAGGATACCGCCACCAAGACCAACCTTGAGGCCGCCGAGGAAGTGGCGCGCCAGTTGCGTCTGCGCGATCTGGCCGGGCTCATCGTGATCGATTTCATCGACATGGATGAACGCCGCAACAACTCGGCGGTGGAAAAACGGCTGAAGGACAAGCTGAAATCGGACCGCGCCCGCATTCAGGTGGGGCGCATCTCGGGCTTTGGCCTGATGGAGATGAGCCGCCAGCGCCTGCGCCCCGGCATGTTGGAGGCCACGACACAGCCTTGCCATGCCTGCCACGGCACCGGTCTGGTGCGCTCCGATGACAGTCTGGCGCTTTCGATCCTGCGCCAGCTGGAAGAGGAGGGCACGCGCCGCCGGTCGCGCGAAGTGCTGCTGACGGCCCCCGTCGGCATCGTCAACTTCATCATGAATTCCAAGCGCGAATACCTCGCCGCGATCGAGGCGCGCTATGGCATCTCGATCCGTATCGAGGCCGATCCGATGCTGGTATCGCCCGATTACAAGGTCGAGAAATTCAAAACGGCCACCCGGCGCGTGCAGGCCACCGCCCCCGTGATCTCGATGGATAGCGCCCTGATGGACAGCATCGAGGCGGAGGCCGCCGAAGATGAGGCCGCGGCCGTCGTCGATTCGCCTGCGGCCATCGTTGCCGCGGCGGCTGGCGATGAGGATGCGCCCCGGAAAAAGCGCCGTCGCAGGCGTGGTGGGCGTGGCCGTCGCAAAACAGAAGACGGTGTTGGCGATGACAGCAACGCCGCAGAGGCCAGCAACGAAACCGGGCAGGAACCGGTGTCGGCCCCCGAGGCCGATGCCGATACTGGCGCTGAGACCGTGACGGAAACCGCGCCCGACACTGCTCCCGACACTGCGCCCGAGGCAGCAGCACCCGAGGCTGCACCCGAGGCAGAAGAGGCCGCCCCCAAGCCCAAGCGCAAGCGCGCCAGCCGGTCGCGGAAAAAGCCCGCAGCCGCCGAGGAGACCTCTGTCGAGGTGGCTGAGACGGAGGCATCGGGTGTTGCGGATCAAGCCGATAACGCGCCAGCCGCGCCGGAGGCCGCAGCCGATGCAAGTCCCGCCGTGGAAGAGCCTGCCGCCTCCGACCTGGCCGAGGAGCTCCCTGAGGAGCTGCCCGCCGAGCCCGCGGCCGAGGACACAGCGCCATCTGCGGAGCTGGCCCCCCAAGAAGTGGTGGTTGAGCCTGCACGCGAACCGGCCCTGGCCGAAGAGGCCCCGGCCGAGCCCGCGCCGGATCGCCCCAAGAAACGCGGTTGGTGGTCGATCAGCTGATCGCGCCGCATAGCCGAAAAAACAAAACGCCCCCAGCTTCAGGCTGGGGGCGTTTTTGTCTCTGCCCGATCCGCATGATCCCTTGCGGCTGGCCATTGCGGACCACAGAGCATTGCGAACACGCTGAGGCATCAGTCACAGTTTAACGCGCTGACTTCAGGCATCGCCGGCTGGTCCGGTTCGCGGCGCACAGGCTATATCGTGGATACGCGAAAGCCCCCTTTTTCACCGCTCTTGCGCCAATGCGGTTTGTGCCACGTCATGGACATCCTGCGCCCGCAGCCATCCCGCACTGCCGCGCGGCAGAAGGCCCATGGCGCGCGCCGCAAGGCTCTGCGCATCGTCAAACCGCCCGATCAGGGCATAGCGTTCGGCGGTCGCGGTTGCGGCCAGGCCAGTTTGCCCCAGGCGCGCATGGGCCAGCGCCAGATCGCGCAACATGCGTGGGTCGAACGGATCGCGGGCGCGGGCGCGGGTCAGAACATCCAGCGCCTCGCGATTGCCTGCGGCGGTATCGGCAGCCAAGAGCGCCCGGCCATAGCCCGCCAGGATCAGCGCATTGCGCGGGGCCAATGACACGGCGCGGGAATAGGCCTGCACGGCGGCCCCGTAAGCGCGCGATTCAAACAGGATCTGGCCGCGCAATTCCTGATAATAGGGATCGCTCGGCCGCATCTGCACCAGCGCGTTCACCTCGGCGATGGCGCGGGCGGTGTCGGGTTGGCGGTGATAGGCGATGGCGCGGCTGAGACGAGCGATCTCGGAGCGGTCATCGCGGCCGACGCGGCGCAGGGTCCGGGCGGGCGCGTTTTGAAATGCGCTCAGCTTGGCGATCATGCGTTCATACCAGTAAAGCGTGGTCGCATCGGGGGCGGGCGTGGCGGCCCCGGCGGCCAGCGCCCGGATCGACCTGAGCCTGTTGCGGGTCAAAGGATGCGTGCGCAGATAGGGATCCTGACGCCCCGCCGACAGCGCCTCCTGACCACGAAAGAGATCCAGCACATCCAGCATCGCGCCCGGGTTGGCCCCGGCCGCGATCATGTAGCGCAGACCGGCGGCATCGGCGCTGGCCTCTTCGGCGCGGGTATGGGCAAAGAGCGCGCGTTGCGCTGAACTGGCAGTCCCCGCCGCAACGCCAAGCCCCGCACCGGGATTGTCCGACGCCACCGCCGCGGCAAGCCCCAGAAGCAGGCCAAGCCGGGCCACGGTATTGGCCTGGCCGATATTGGCGGCGCGGCGTGTGTAATGGCCATTGGCGATATGGGCGGCCTCATGGGCGATGACGGCCTGCAATTGGGCGGGATCCTCCAGCCGCATGATCAAACCGGAATGGATAAAAATACTGCGCGAATCGACAATAAACGCATTCAAGGACCGGTCATCGACCACAATAATGCGCAGCGACGCGGGCAGGCCCGCCGCCTGCAATATGGGCGCGGCAACCCGGCGCAGCGCCTGTTCGATCTCGGCATCGCGAATTACGGTCTGCGCCCCGACCGGGCCGCTCATCATCAGCAAACCGATCAGAAACGCCCGGGCAATCTGTATCATTGACCTGGTCCTCGCGGGCTGGTTCATGGGCGCGAGCTTAAGGAGAGAGCGATGCGTATTTCAAGACGGTCCGAGGTTGATCCCTTCATCGTGATGGATGTGATGGAGGCCGCGCGCGCCGCCGAGGCGGCGGGCCGTCACATCATCCATATGGAGGTGGGGCAACCCGGCAGCGGCGCGCCAAAGGCCGCCCGCGCCCGACTGGCCGCGGAAATGGAGGCCGGGCCGCTTGGCTACACCGTCGCGCTTGGCCGCCCCGATCTGCGCGCGGGGATCGCGGCGCTTTATGACGAATGGTATGGCATTTCGCTGGACCCGGCCCGCGTGGTGGTGACCGCCGGGGCCTCGGGTGCCTTCCTGTTGGCCTTCACGGCGCTCTTTGATGCCGGCGACAAGGTGGGCCTGGGTGAGCCGTGCTATCCCAGCTACCGCCAGATCCTGCGCGCGCTCAGCCTGCAGCCGGTCGGGTTTCAGACCACCGAGGCGACCCGGTTCCAGCCGGGCCCGGGCGATTTGCAGGGCGATATGGCGGGGCTTATCGTGGCCTCCCCCGCCAACCCGTCAGGCACGATGCTGGACCGGCCCGCGATGACAGGGCTGATTGAGGCCTGCGCCGGGCGCGACATCTCGCTGATTTCGGACGAGATCTATCACGGGCTGCAATATGAGGGGCCTGCGGTTTCGGCGCTGGAGATTTCCGACGATCTTTATGTCATCAATTCCTTTTCCAAATATTTCTCGATGACCGGTTGGCGCCTGGGCTGGATGGTGGTGCCCGAGGATCATATCCGCGCTGTCGAGCGGTTGGCGCAGAACATGTTCATCTGCCCGCCCCATGCCGCGCAGGTCGCGGCGCTTGGCGCGCTGTCGCCCGAGGGCCGGGCCGAGCTCGATGGTCACCGCGACACCTATGGTGCCAACCGGGCGCTGATGCTCAGCGGTCTGGCGCGCGCGGGCTTTGACAAGGTGGCCCCCGCTGACGGGGCGTTTTATGTCTATGCCGATGCGTCGGATCACACCGATGACAGCCTCGCCTTTGCCGCAGAAATCCTTGAAAAGGCAGGGGTTTCGGTCACACCTGGACTCGATTTCGATCCCGTACGTGGCCATGCCACGCTGCGGTTTTCCTATGCCCGCGCAACCGCCGATATCGAGGAAGGCCTGGCCCGGTTGCACCGTTTCATGATGGCGCGCTGATGGCTTGGGCTTTGGCCCGCACTCTGCTAGCCTGCCGCAATCTCAATTTCGGCGGAAGACCGATGATCCGGGCAGTTCTGATAATCGTTTCGACACTCTTTCTAAGCCTGCCCGCGTTGGCGCAGGATTTTCGCGCCGTGGCGCGGGTCGAGCCCTCAGAGAGTCACTTGATCGATCAGGGGCAGGGGGCCGAATTGCTGCTGTCGCTGACCCAGGCGGTGCCGTTTCGGGTGTTCACGCTGCAAGATCCCGATCGCGTCGTGATCGATTTTCGCGAAGTGGCCTGGGGCGATCTGGCCGACAGCATTGACGCGTCAACGGCGATTTCATCGGTGACCACGGGCGGGGCCGGGAACGGGTGGTCGCGCATGGTTTTGACGCTGGCCGCCCCGATGGCGGTGGCCGAGGCCGCGATGAACACTGATGCGGGCGATGGCTCGGCGCTGATCCGGGTGCGTCTTGAACCGATGGACCGGGCCGGGTTTGCCGCCAATGCGGGCGCGCCCGGGTCGGTCGCGTTGCCAACCGCCCCGGTGCTGGCCGCGCCGCCGCGCCCGGGGGCGGGCGATCTGATTATGGTGGCGCTGGATCCCGGTCATGGCGGTATCGATCCGGGCGCGCAGCGCGATGGCATGGATGAGGCCGACCTGATGCTGGTCTTTGCGCTTGAACTGCGCGAGGCGCTGCTGCGCACCGGGCGGTTCGATGTGGTGCTGACGCGCGAGGGCAACTGGTTTGTCTCGTTGCCGCAACGCGTCACCATCGCGCGCGCTGCGGGGGCCGATGTTTTCCTGTCGCTGCATGCCGATGCGTTGACCGAGGGGCGCGCGCGCGGGGCCACGGTCTATACTCTATCGGATACAGCCAGTGATGCGGCCTCGGCAGCATTGGCCGAGGCGCATGACCGGGCCGATCTCTTGGCCGGTGTCGATCTGGCGGGCAATGATGACGAGGTGGCCGGTGTCTTGATCGACCTCGCGCGGCTGGAAACGGCACCGCGTTCGGTGGCGTTGGCCGACCAACTGGTCAACGGCCTGAACGCGGCGGGGGCCACGCTGTACAATCAGCCCCGGCTTGAGGCGGGGTTCTCTGTCCTCAAGGCGGCAGATATCCCTTCCGTCCTGCTGGAGCTTGGATTTCTATCGGATGTGGGTGACCTGGAGAATCTGCAAAGCGTCGAATGGCGCGCCCGCGTGCAGGAGGGCATCCGTGATGCGATGCTGGACTGGGCGCAGGCGGATGCCGCGATGTCGGTTCTGCTGCGCCGGTGACGCGGCGGGGCAGGTGACCCCGCCACCAGTGCTATCGCTGCCAGAGGCGGCGATTAAGCTCGCGCGACACGTCGCCCCGGCTCAACCCGACATCCTTGAGCAGATGCGCCTCGAGATGGCGCAATGCCTTACGGGTGCGGCGGCGTTCCTCCCATTTCGCGACCAGCACCACCATGCGCAGCGCCATCACCGTCAGCGGCGGCAATTGGCGCGTCGCAAGATAGCCAAGCGCGCTGTGGGTCTGATCTTGTGTCATGGGAGATCCTTTCCTGATTGTATTGACACAAAGTATAGATACTCGATAGTGATTTGATACAAAGCGCAAGAACAGACGTCGAGAGAAGCATTGTCATGGATACAATCTGGCACCCCAGCATCGAAGGCCGCGCCGGGCCGAAATACGGCGCGGTCGCTGAGCTCATTCGTGCCGCGATCGCCGATGGCACGCTTGGCGTGGGTGCAAAATTGCCGCCGGTGCGCGATCTGGCCTGGCAGCTTTCGATCACCCCCGGGACCGTGGCGCGCGCCTATGCGATCCTGACCGATGAGGGGGCGTTGGAGGCCACGGTGGGGCGCGGCACGTTCGTGGCCCCGGCAAAAGCCGATTTGCTCAACGATGTCTGGTCGCGCCAGGCCCCGACCCAGGCGGATGACGGTAGCGGGCCGGTCAACCTGGTCAGCCCGCATCTGGCCGATATGGGGCAGATGGCGCATCTGCGCCGGGCCATGGCAGAGGTGGCCCGGGCCGAGCCACGCGTTTTCCTGCATTACCCGACCCGCACTGATTATCGCCCGGTGCGCGATGCGGTGGTGGCCTGGCTGTCGGACCTGCCGCTTGGGGCGTTGGATCAAGACGATGTCATCCTGGCCAATGGCGGGCAAAGCGCGATTTGCCTGGTGATGCAGGCGGTGCTGCGCGGCCCGCGCCCGGCGGTGGTGATGGAGGATCTGTCCTATGCCGGGTTCCGCCGCGCCGCCGAGCTGATGCGCGCCGATGTGATCGGGGTCGCGATGGATGCCAGCGGCATGCGCCCGGACGCATTGGAGGCGGCGGCCAAATCGGGCGCGGCGCAGTTGATTTGCCTGACGCCCGATGTGCAGAACCCCACCGGCCGGTTCATGCCGTTGGAGCGGCGCCGCGAGATCCTTGCCATCGCGGAGCGCTATGATTTGCACATTCTGGAGGATGATTGCTATCGCATGGCGGTGCCTCGCGTGCCCAGCTTTCGCGCGCTGGCCCCGGCGCGCGTCTGGCATGTCTCCTCTATCTCCAAGAGCCTGACGCCGGCCTTGCGCGTGGGCTTCGCCCTGGCCCCCCAGGGGCGGCGGGCGGATCTGAGGCGGGCTGCGGAATATGGGTTTTTCGGCCTGTCGCAGCCTTTGGCCGAACTCACCCGCATCGTGTTGAGCGATCCCGCCAGCAAAGAGATCGCGGGTGCCATCCGCGCGCGCATGGCCGAATATGTCCGGGTCGCGGTGAACGTGCTTGGCCGGTTCGATCTTGTCTGGGACGCAGAGGTGCCGTTTTTATGGCTGACCCTGCCTGCGGGCTGGCGCAGCGCCGCGTTTTGCCGCGCCGCCGAGGCCGCGGGCGTGCAGATCCGGTCGGCCGATGAGTTCTGCCTGCGCGACGGGCGCGCGCCGCATGCCGTGCGCCTTGCCGTGAATGGACAGGTAAGCCTTGCGGGGTTTGAGGCTGCGATGCAGCGATTGCGCGGCCTGTTGGACAATCCGCCCGAGCAAATCAGCGTCTAATTTGTGGGGTAAAATAATACCGTATCTGTAATAGGTTGAAATTGCTTGCATATCTTGAAATTACGGTCCTTGACGTCAGCCCATATTAGCTTAGAACACCCCCATCGACAGAAGGCCTTCGCGCCTTCTGCTTTCATTTTCTGATGTCCGGTGCCGCGATGGCCCGGCAGCCCAAGGAAACCCGAGATGAAGACCTTCTCTGCCACGCCGGCGGATATCGACAAAGACTGGATCCTGATCGACGCCGAAGGCGTGGTTCTGGGCCGTCTGGCCTCGGTCATCGCCATGCGGCTGCGCGGTAAGCACAAGCCGTCCTTCACCCCCCATATGGATATGGGCGACAATGTCATCGTCATCAACGCCGACAAGGTGCAGG
>Ga0316207_10002210_pt1 | contig 20747 bp, 13 predicted proteins | sample 6weekpyrite_MG_FD_204943 | JGI IMG/M metagenome (GOLD analysis project Ga0316207, IMG submission 204943) | Microbial mat bacterial communities from mineral coupon in-situ incubated in ocean water Damariscotta River, Maine, United States -... | ecosystem: Environmental > Aquatic > Marine >...
TTTCAGTGTGTCAGCATCAAGATAACAATGCGCACACGCCAGGTTACAGCGTTTGGTAAGGTTGATGGCCAACAGATACAGATCATTCATAAAAGGCTCATATAAAATACAATCAATTACCTATAAGTTGTAGGTTGGTGCTGAGGCACGAAGCCCAACAAAATCGCTGGCATTGCTGTTGAGCTTCGTACCTCAGCGCCAGCCTACGTTAACCGAAACGCTCATATCTAATTGATAAATATAAAATTAACGCTTAAGTACTATTTAGGCCAGAAGCTATTTTTTGTACAGGTCTTGATTGTTTTCACTGTGAAATTCACCCGTTTCGGCCCAGGCACCGCTGGCTTTTTGCAGTACTTCAGAGGTGACGATGCCTGCGCCCTGATCTTTTGCGCAACGCTCCACTTCTTTGATCACCATCGGGCGAACGAAATCAGGAATATTTTGCAGACGGCGGGCAGAGGCGTCATCCCATTTCATGGTGTGTGACAGCTCCTCGGAATCTTCGCCCCAGGCAGCATACTTACTTTCCATCAACTCAGGGGTAATGATGGTTTGACCCTGTTTGTTTGCCCAGTTTTCAATGCGCTGTTTCGTTAAGCTGCGCATAAAACCTTCTGGCACGGATTGCAGCCTGTGTTCTGCGGCTTCTGTCCAGCTAAATTCAACATCGTCTGGTGAGGTCTCGGAGGCGTCAAAGCCGAACGGACATTTTCCTGAAGAGGGCTTGGTATTTTGTTTTACGTCAATGTTGAGAAAAGCCCGGATATGCTCCGCTTCAACCATTTTTGACTGGTCTTGTCGGGCTTTCTTCTCGGCGCGCTTTTTCAGGTTGTCGCGCACGGACTGATCGTTGATGGCATTGGCGATGGCCAAGGCTTCGGATGACCAGTCTGGATTGAATGACTGCTCTTTGACCAAAGGGGTTATGTTACTGGCTGAATCTGCTGCGGCATCTTCATTTTGGCTATGTTCAACCGGGCATAGCTTCGCCGTCGCTTCTTTGACAATACTCTCGGTGATCACGGTGTGCCCTTTTTCCTGAGCAAAGCGCAAAATCGCCATGCGTGCCATGTTTCGGGCAAAAGAGGGAACTTTTTCCATATGGCTTTCGGCTTGATGGGTCCAGGACGTTGTTGCTTCGGCCATTACGTCCACTCTGGGTGTGTATTCCCGTTGTGTCAGCAATACCGCACAGTCGGTATTTCTGACCATGTTTTCGGCATTGCCGCCGATATCGAGTTCTTCGTCGGCATGAATGCCCAGCTTGCCAATAATCAACAGACTCGCTTGATGTTCTTTGGTGTACTTTTCAATCACATCGTGAGGCTTGCCATCGAGCAATTTGGTACGAATTTCAATGTCGTAATCTGTTGCAATTGAGTCGGCGACATGCAAATGGCCTTCGTATATTTTGGCAAGTCCCGCATCGATAATGTCTTCGTGCAGTTTTTCCTGTTCTTTAAAACGGAATACCTTACCTGCTTCGTCGGATAACACACCCGCGATGCGGTTAAAGGCGACATAATGGTAATAGGGGTCATAGGCCGAAATAACATGCAGTGGCACTGCCCATTCCTGCGCCAGCGCGATTCCGGTTAGCAAGCCTCCAAACGATTTGGGAGATCCGTCAACGGCAACGACAATCGGGCCGTCGGAAATGCTGCGCGCGGGCTGCTTGATGATCAGCGTGTCGAGTTGGGCGCGACGTAACACCCGTTCGCAGACCGTGCCGACTTTGCTGCCTTCGACCGCCCCCAGGCCAAGCGCGCCCATAATCAGCAGGTCATACTGGCCATTGTTCGCTTCTTTGGCCAACTCAAAATAATTTTTGCCCTCTAAAGAGCAGCGTACATAATTCAGCTGAGCAGACTTGCAGGTGCTTTCCACTTCATCCAGATAGGAGTCGGTGATAATAGACAGCCCTTTGGTAATCAGGTCATCATGAATATCTCGCTGACGCTCCAACTCGCTTTCTTCTTTGAACTGCTCCGGCAGCCCGCCTTCCATCTGACGAAACCGGCGATCATGCAATTTTGCGGCATACACATGCGCCCCCGTGATTGTGGCGCCCCAGATTTTTCCCATGCGCACCGCATCGGCGACACCCTGGTTAGAGTGATCGGAAGCGTCTGCTGCAACCAGGACGGATCGATATTCCGGTAAGGGTTGAAGCGTGCTCTGTTCAACTTCCGGGGCGCCGGATTCGGATAAAGCTTGCGGTGTTGCTGGCATGATAAAATCCTGTTTAGATGGCAAGACTTGTTAGTACTGCGCTGTTATACTCGTAAGTTGTAGGTTGGTGCTGAGGCACGAAGCCCAACAGCAATGCCAGCAACTTTGTTGGGCTTCGTGCCTCAGCACCAACCTACGCTAATGGATACGCCATTCGAGTCTGACCCCTTTGATCATGCTTTTGATCATGATCACGACTCAATGCAATAGCCAATAGCCGACCAGATAGCTAATGACGATGACGTTCATCAGGCCGCCTGCCAAGACAAAATAGTCAAACTTATCCAGTCGGCGTCGGCCTGATTTTGATTGAGAGCGCATCGTCTGTGCTTTCATTTTCGAGTCAACCTTATTTAAATTCGAAATTAATGGAGGCTTCGCCACCCGCAGCAACTTCGACCTTGCCTTTTTTCTCGCCTAAAGAGCCGTGCCAGGCCTTGATTTTGTACTTGCCGGCGGGAACGTTGTCGATTTTGAAATTGCCGTCAGTATCGACGATCGCGTAGTAGGGGTTTTTGGCAACAAACACAAAGCCGTGCATAAAGTCATGCGCATCACATTCAACTTTCATGGCATTGCCGCGTTTGAGTTTTACATGCTTAGTTACGGTGCCTTTATCGGGCTGACTGATGTTGAAAACGGTCTTTTTGGCAAATTTTTTGCCGCTGCTGATCAGCTCATAGGTATGAATATTGTGAAGAATCGGGTCGACGTTGACGGCATCAACATCGGATTTGTTGGTCATCACGCTCAGGAAGGGGGCAAATTCACAGCCTTTCTGGTCAATTTTACCTTTTTCGTCAGCAAATGCCTTGCCTTCTTTTACTTTTTCCAGAAACACGACGGCCTCACTGAGGCCGCCATTATTGACCTTGACGAAATCGATCTCTCGATCGGTGGTGCCGCAGATGTCGTTGTCTTTGGTAACGGCATAGATTTTAGGAGCGGGGTCGGTTCCTGTGAAGCTCACCTTGCCAGCAATACTGCCGCCATTGCTGACGGCAATTTCTTTATAGGCTGCTGAAGCACTAAATGAAGCGGTTACCGCTGCGAATGCGAGGGTTGTGGCTGCCAGGGTGATCACTGATTTCTTCATTTTTTTCTCCGTAGTCGGGGGTGTTTTCGTTATACAGGTTAATTTGCCAGCATGAATCATGCGGGCTTATACATCTCTTCAAGAATTTCCATCAAGAATCGTCGGTCAGCACTATTTTCAGCACCTTCCAGTCGTGAGCTAACGGTATTGCCTGCTTCGGAAGCTTTCATTTTTCGCAGCGCTTTTCCGACTACGCGCGCCATCGCGCCTTCATTTTCCAATGCGATGTGAATCATTTTATCGACCGCTAGTTGTTGCTGGTGGTCGCTGAGAACGTCGATCGCCGCCTTGCGAACACCATTGTCAGGGTCATCAAGCATTTGGATGATGTGTCTGACGATCCGTTCACTCTTAACGTCTTCCAGAACCATGTGATGCGACTCTTCTTGCTCAGACCATTTGGCGTTAATCAGTTGTCCCAGCGATACGATTGCATGAATACGGACGAGGTTGTGGGTATCGCTGAGACTGTCAATTAAAGGCGGAATAGCCGCTTTGTGTTGTAAAGGCCCCAACGCTCTGACGGCCTTGACTCTGAAATCCGGGGTGCCAAATTGTAATTGCGTCACCAAACCTCCAAGTGCATTACTTAAGCCGGGTGTTTTAGGGTTCTGACATGCGAGTTGATAAAGGGTGTCGGCGGCTTCGCACCTGAGCTGTTCGTCCTGATCCGAAAGCGCCAGCACCAGGCCTTCGATGACGCGATCGACTTTGTCTCGCCGGGTTTGGTTGGGCGTGGCACTGGATACATCCATCGTGGCCAGGGCTCGGGCAGCCAGATGACGTACATCATGCTTGATGGGTGTTCTTCTACCTTGATCAATCATTTGTTCCGCAGCGGCATTGTTCGCGCGAACCGCGTCACCGAAATCACTGAGGTCTTCCGGTAGTTCTCGAACCATATTCATAATGGATTGAACATGCGGCTCGACCGGACGATCACTCATCAGCGTCGCGGCAACGTTATCCTGGGTGAGTGCGGCCAGCGTTGAGTTTGCTTCAGGGCTATCGGTACCCTCCAGATCTCTGTAATCACTTGAATAGTCTTCTGGAATCAAAGGTTGATCCGCCTGCAGACTCGCCAATGTTGACTGGCTGGCATCGTAAGCCGGTGACGACAGCGCTTCATCGCTCGCGTCTTCTTCGACATGAACAAGGTCGATACGATCTGCCTGTTGTGTGTTCTCAGTATCTGAAAGTCCAGATTTATCACTAGCTGAATCAACGGCATTAGGGTCGGGAATCGCTTCGCCATAAAGGGATGCCAGCAGCAGCGCCATTGGATCGCTGATAGCATGGGTGACGTTTGTTTCGCTATCGCCTGCCGATTGATTTTGGGTATTTTTCACGGTCAGAACCTGGGTGTCCTGAGTCGCCTGCTCGAGTGCCATCAAGGTTTGTAAAACGGCCAGGCGGATCACTCGGGATTCACCCGCAAGGTGTTTCTGCAGTACCTGCATCACGTTGGGAGAGGCGATACCTAGCTTGCCCAGGCTGATGGTGGCCTCTTTACGCAGCATCTCATCTTCCTCGGTGTTTTCGAGAATGTTGATCAGGCTGTCGATAGCGCTCTTGTCTTGGAGATCAGCGATAATGGTGCAGGCGAGACTGGCTTCATCCGGATTCATCGAATTGAGGCAGGTTTTCAAGGTCTTCAGTTGTTCGGTGGTGAGCGTCAAGATCTTTTGTTGTGCGAGGTCTTTCAGCACCGCCAATATGCTCAGGCGAACGTCGCTGTTGTTATCGGCTAATAACGGCAAGAGGTGCGCTGGCGTCAAAATAGATTCTCCACCGGATTTGCCCAACGCGGATAGCACCTTGAGCGCGGTTTGTCTGACCTGGGCTGAGTTATCCGAGAGCAGAGCGATGACATCCCGCAGCAACTCACTTGCCTGCATGTAAGCGATTGACTCGAGTGCGGATGTTCGGACCTGTGCTTCGTCATCTTTCAGCGCTTGTTGCAAGGCAAGCTTTGCGGCATTGGAGTTTTGAAATCTGAGCGCTTGCGCCGCGCGGCGGCGAGTGCGGGCTGATGTGCCGTCCAACTTGCGCTGCAGGTGCGTGAATCCGGCGTCACCACTGTGAGCCAGTACCTTCAGAATTTCGGCTTCAATATCCTGACCGTCTTCATCATCAATCAGTGAGGCGATCTCATCTGTTCTGTCGGTGCCGCCTTGTCGGGTCAGTGACTTGATCGCTTCCAGTTGGATATCCCAATAGCGATCCCAGTCATCCGCGTCGTCTTCCAGTTCTTCGGGTCGGTTGATGGCAAGTTGAGTGAGCGTTTTTTTCACGGAGGGGTCATTGAAACAGCCAAGCGAGGTCGCAATCGCGGTTTTGACTTCGCCATCAGCCTCATTTTTCAGTGCCTCCAGCAGTGAGTCCAAGGCGTCGGGCTTGCCGATCTGGCCCAGTGCGGTGATCGCGTCAATGCAGACATCGATATCGTCATCCCGTAATCGTGCTATCAGAGAGTTGGTCGCACTATCTGCTCTGATCTCACCGAGTGAACGCGCCGCATAGCAACGATCGGCTTCATTTCCATTATCTAAATAATGAATCAGTGAGCGTATGGCGTTTTCTCTGTAGGGCATTAATCTCTCCAGCGATAAAAAATGCGGGTGTCTGGCTTTGCCAGGTTGTGACTTGCTGTTGTCAGCCGTGATGCAATTTGAAGAAGATATCTGCAATAACGGAGCCAATTGCAGTTTGTAAAATATTTTTAATTAAAACAGTGAGATAGGATGTGTTGACAGGATTAAAAAATCACCCATTGAACGATTCGTTCAATGCGCTCGAAAGGTTTATTTTGCCGAAATGGAATAATTCGTTCAATTCTTTGGGTTGAACAAAGTGATAAATTTGAACCGGCATTTTTGTATGGATTGTTCAACGCAGGTGGCCTGTAAGGGGTGGCAAAGGCATGAATTCCCCGGAATTTGGTGGCTTAGCGTGGTGGCATAGGTCTTGCTGAATCGTCTGCCTAACTTCGAGTAAACAGTCGCGTGAATGAAGGACTTGGCTAATGAGTGATCAGGCATCAGCAGGAATAGAAGAGGAATTCGAGCAGGTCATGAGTGCTGAAGAGGTGGCTGCTCGAAAGTTTCAGAACTATGGTCGCGCAACGTGGGGGCCGTGGTTGTTTGGCGGCGTGATGACGGCTTCGCTGGTGTTTATGTGGTGGCTGGTGATTTATTCCCACGGTGTTGCTCTCCATTAGCGTTAGTGTGGGGCTGTACGAAGAGACAATTTAAATGGATGAAACGAATGAATAGTGGCAATAGTGTAATGATTTGGGTAGTCGCTTTTGCAATGGCTGCGTTGGTGTTTTACGGCTTGGATCATCTGATTATGAGTTCGCAGGGGCTTCCTTTGAACTTAGATATGACGCCAGCTCAGTAGGCCATCTCAAGACGCGCTAACTAAAGGTACGGGCAAAATGACAAGAATGACGACCGAACGATTGCTGAGTCATCGACACGAACAACAGAAAGATACATTACCAGCAAGGTCGATATTGCTGTTTGTGCTGTCTGTCTTTGTGCTGTTCGGCATCGCTAATTTTGCCGGGTTGGATACTGACATTATTGCGTCGGTTCAGGCTTCTGAAGTGAGTGCTGATCAAGTCAGTGCGGCACAGAGCGTAGAAGAAGCCGTGGCGCCAGAGCTGAAAGGTGCTCCGAAACCAAAAGTTGGCGATTATCCACGTGTCGGTGCCAGCAGCCGGTCCATTGTGTGGATTCTGGCACAAATGCATTTGTTCTTTGCGGCCTTTGTGCTTGCCGTTCCTCTGTTTGTGGTGGTGATCGAAGCGATTGGCGTGAAAACAGGCGATGCGCGATACGATGATATGGCGCACGAGTTTATGAAGGTCAGTATGACCGCCTATTCGATTACCGCACTGTTTGGTGGCTTTCTGGCCTTTGCGCTATTTTTGCTCTATCCGCAGTTTATGTCGTACATGATGGAGGTGTTTGGTTCGCAAACGCTGGTGTATGCCTCGCTGTTCTTTGTCGAAAGTGGTGTGCTGTATATTTACTTTTATAGCTGGAAGGCGCTGCGTTACGGTAATGCTAAATGGGTGCACCTAACGCTGGGTTTGTTGCTGAATATTGTAGGTACCTCTTTGTTATTCATCGCCAATGCCTGGGCGACCTTTATGATGGCGCCATCGGGTGTGGATGCGACGGGTGCGGTGACGGGTGATATTTGGGAGATTATGCGCGGGCCGTTATGGAACCCGGTCAACTTGCATCGATTTATTGCCAATATCGCCTTTGGCGGGGCGATTGTCGGCGCTTACGCGGCCTTTAAGTTTCTCAGTTCCAAAACAGCGAAAGAAAGAGCACATTACGACTGGATGGGCTATACCTCAAACTTCATTGCCATTTTGGCCTTTTTACCGCTGCCATTTGCCGGGTATTGGTTGATGGCTGAGGTGTATGCGTATTCACAGCAAATGGGTATTACGGCAATGGGGGGGATTCTGGCATGGTTGTTTATTGTGCAGGCCGTGCTCATTGGCACGATTTTGCTGGCGGGTAATTACTACTTATGGTCAGGCATGTCACGTACATCCGGTTCAGTGCGGTATACCTGGTTGATCAAGTATATTGCCATCGTGCTAACCGGTGGGTTTTTGGTCTGGGTGACGCCGCATACCCTGATTTTGAAGGCGTCAGAAGTGGCAACGTTAGGAGGCAGTCACCACCATTTGCTGGGCCCACTCGGTATTATGCCCGCTAAGAATATCGCAGTGAATCTGATGTTAATTGCCACCTTTCTCTCTTTTCAGTTATTTCGACGATCGGACAAAGTAGCCACCGTTTCCTGGGCACCGGCTGGCAATGCATTAATGGTCGCGATCTACACGATGGCGATCGTTAATATCGTTTTTACGGGTGTCTATTATGGGTATTTCACCAATACGGTTTACAAGGTAGGCTCTAGTGTTACCCAGGTGGTTTCTACTCTGGTAGTGATTGTGTCAGGCATCACCATCGATGCACTGATGTACAAAAAAGCCAAAATTATCCCCTCCGTCTGGGGTCGAATCTCGGTACGCGGTCAGTATGCACTGTTTGCTTTACCGGTGGCGTTTACTTGGCTGATGGCGCTGATGGGCTACGTACGCTCATCGGTACGCACCCATTGGCACGTTTATACGGTCATGAAAGATAACTCGGTTGACAATTTCATACCGTCAATAGGCTATGCGGGAAATATGATGACCATTGTGACGGTGATGTTTTTGGTTTTCATTGTGTTTATTTTCTGGATTGCCTCACTGAGTAACACCAAACAAATTCCGCCTCAGGCAGCGACCGATAAAACAGCAGACGAGGATGCATCATGAACACCTTGTTCAAAGTGCTGAGTTTCAGTTTGGGCTTGACGCTGGTGTTTACCTTTGTCGCCAATCTGTTGCCTCAGGTTGAAGGCGAGGCGCCTGTCGAGGAAGTGGTGGATCTTGGGGCGTTAACCGTGGATACCTTCGTGCAGCTAGGCGAAAAGGTATTTGTCGGTAAAGGCACTTGCACCTTATGCCATAACGATCTGGGTCGCGCACCGGACCTGCTAAAAATGGATGTCGTCGGTATATCAGAAGAGCGATTGGCAAACAAACGTTATCAGGGAGGCGCATCGGATGTGGAGGGCTATCTGCATGAATCGATGGTTAGCCCTGGCGCTTACGTGGTTGAAGGGTTTGGCAAGAAGGGGAGCAATGATACCGAGTCGCCGATGCCGAACGTCATGGCGGCACCGATTCAGCTAAGCAATGTAGAAGTTGATGCCGTGATCGCTTTCCTGCAAAGCAAAGATGGTCACGCGGTGACGGTTGCATTGCCAGAAGATGCACCCGCCCCTCAAGAGGAGTTGGCAGTTGTACCTGACGTTGCGCACAGTGCGGAAGACGCGTTGAACAAATATACCTGTACGGCTTGCCATGCCGTGCTGGAATCTCAATCGCCAGTTGGGCCTGAGCTTAGAACGATAGGTGCACGCATGACGCCTGCCGAAATCAGGCAAAGTATTATCATGCCGAATGCCGTGATCGCAGAAGGATTTCCGGCAATTATGCCGCCCAATATTGCGGAAAATATGACGATTAAAGAGTTGGAATTGATCGTTGAGTTTCTCGCGAACAGCCAATAAAGAATCAAAGGGGTAACACTATGTCGCGGATCAAGATCTCCGCATTCTGGCAAGCAATACTGGTATTGGTCGTGCTTTATCTGGTTTTGGATAATGCCTTTCCACCGGTTATGCCGGTCGCTTTGCTCATTCAATACATGGCAATTGCGCTGATCGCCGTCCTTTTATACTTTTCGTTTGATGATGATCGTTGGGAGGAATTCAAAGGCCCGATTCTGCGCGTACTGCGCGATGACAATAAAGTGGTGATTCGCGGATTCTTTTTATTGGCAATTCCTGCATTGGTTGGTTATATCGCCTATGGCTTTGTGAAACCGAGTTTTGATTCGCCTGTTGAGTTGCGACAGGTTCACCCGGCACCACCATCTTCACTCAAGGTGTTTGGCAAGACTTATGACTTGACGACACTTGAAAACCCGGTTCGCCAGCGCATTCTTCAGCAGATGAAAGAGGATGAGGAGGGCGCTTGGGAGCAGTATGATGAGGCGGTTTTAGCCGGTCGTGAAACGTATTACCAAAATTGTTTCTATTGTCATGGCGACTTACTGGATGGTGCCGGGCACTTTGCCGACGGCTTTAACCCGCTGCCAGCGAACTTTCAGGATGTGGGCACCATCGCCCAGCTTCAGGAAGCCTTCCTGTTCTGGCGAATTACAACTGGCGGGCCGGGGCTGCCAAAAGAGGGAACGCCTTGGAATTCGGCCATGCCAGTCTGGCATGAGATGCTCGATGAAGCGCGGATCTGGAATACCATTATCTTCTTATACGACTATGTTGGGCAGGTGCCACGAATTTGGGATCCGGAGATTTCAAAGGTGGTGACCGGGATGAAAGAAAAAGTCGTTGCCAGGCGCGCGCAACTCGACGGCAAGGGAATCTACAAAGACCGTTGTGAAGTGTGTCATGGAGAAGAAGGCTTAGGTGATGGTCCTGCTGCCGATATGCTCTATCCGCGCCCCAGAGATTTTTCACTGGGCTTGTTCAAATACAAAACCTCGCCTGGAAGCTTGCCGCCAAAAGATGCGGATCTATTCAGCATTATTAAAAACGGCTTGCCAGGTACGGGAATGCCGGGTTGGAAGACGCTATTGACGGATAAGCAGATTGAATCGCTGGTGCCGGTCATCAAAAGTTTTGATACGACGGTCACCTGGGCGCCGGAAGATGCAGACGATGAGGATTTTGATGATGACGGTTATTATCAGAAAACCGATTTCATCTCGATCACTGAAAGCGAGCCAATGGACGGGCAAGTGCCTTATTCGCCGGAATCCATCGAGAAGGGCAAGGCTGCATTTGAGGCCTGTGAAAAATGCCATGGCGCGGAAGGTCGCGGCAACATTACTTCGGGCAAGAAACTTGAGGATGACTGGGGCTTTCGTATCTGGCCGCGTGATTTGACCAAACCCTGGACCTGGCGAGCGAGCAATGGCGCCGTTGCGGGGCGCGATGCCAAACTGAATCGGAATGAAACAATCAAGCGAATTTATGCACGGCTTTCAATTGGTATTACCAGTACGCCGATGCCAGCGCACCGAGCGGTAGAGGAGGGCAATCAGGATCCGATTAGCCTTGAAGATCGCTGGCATGTCGCGAACTATGTGTATTCGCTTGGCGAAAATAAACAGGCTCCGGGTGATCAAGGCGTGATCCGGGGTTTGAAAATCGAGGGGGCTTTGCCAATCGCTGTGAATGATGGTGCATGGGAAGCGGCGCCTTCAACGACACTGCGGTTGGTGCCAAACATTATCAAAGAACCCAGATTGTTTACGCCACTGAATGATTCGGTATCTGTCAGGGTGCTGTTTAACGAAGACGAAATTTCTTTTTTGATGGAGCTGAACGATCGGACTGACAGTCGCCCTGGCGAAGCAATTTCTGAAGGTATTCAAGACGAAGAGCTAACGATGCACCCGGATGCGTTTGCGATTCAGTTTCCAAAAGACGATGCTTATGCGTCATCACCCGTGGTTGAAAAACCACTCTATCGCCATGGCGATGCGCGACATGGCACGACAATCTGGTATCACAATGTCGGCGCGATTGAGCCCGAGAAGGCCTCAATGACAATGTTGATGGATGCAAGTGGCCCTGACAAAAAGCTGGCGCCCCGAATGGATGACAAGAGCTTGACGTCGAGTGCTAAATGGCAGCATGGCCAGTGGCGGGTGATGATGACGCGCCCCCGTCACGGTGGCGATTCAGGTGATTTGAATTTTGTCGAAGGGCAGTTTATTCCGGTCTCGTTTGCGAACTGGGATGGCAGTAACGGCGAATCAGGCAGTAAGCATACCTTAACGAGTTGGTTTTGGTTGTTGCTGCCGCCAAAGCTTGACGCCATGAAGGTTTACGGTTTGCCAATGGGTATTGCAGTCGTCGTGTTTCTGGTGGGCGTGTGGGTCGTTACGGGGCAGCGTAAGAAACGGGTCGATGAAAATGCTTAACATCGCTGTTCAAATTGGCTTGATTGGTTGATCTTGCTGAGCCATTAACGGGCCAATGTGGGGCAGCAGATTGCCGCTCACAAGTTTTGCAAGAGGCTCCATAATGACGGGTTATTTTATCTCCCAGGGGGGTTGGTTCCTGCCTCGCCATGTTATGAAACCCTGTTTATAGCGAAGTAACCAAGCCCAATAATCGCGCCAATGGTTAAACTTGAGGAGGGTTTCAATATTATGCATGCGGCCTTTCTGAGTTCCAGATGAGCGTGCAGGTCATTTCATTTTCGGGCATGCCTTGCTTGGCGTAATTCTTGAATGCTGTTGAACCTATAGCCGTTTTCAATCTGTTTATAGGCGTTGTATAAAAGTCATTCAGCTTGGTGCTGTCAAGTTTTTCGTCATTACGCAGTCGCCCACCTTTAATAAGCGGTATAATTCACTTAATCGAGTCACGGATTATTCTTCAATATGCTGATTAAAGGTAGACGACTGCGTAATGACAAAAAGCTGTCTTTAATATTTTGTGTATTTTTGGCTGTCTTTCTCTTTTGCGGATCTGCTGTTGCGGGTTCGACTTACTATACCGATACGGATAACGAAAACAATGTCGGGGCGGGTATTGCCGACGGTGACATGGATATCAGTGTCTCAAATACGGGCTTGGAGTACCCGATTGAGTTCAATATCAATGTGACCGGTGCGCTCCCCGCCACATCGGCAAAATTGATGATTTTTGCAAGCGACATAGACGATGATTTCGGTGAGACATTTGAAGTGTATTTCAATGGTAATTTGCTCGGAACCTTAAAAGGGGAAGATAGTGTCGATAGCGCGACCATTTTTGATGTGCCAATTAATCAGGTGAACTTTGGCAATAATTTGGTGAGGATTGAAATTACCGGGCCGGTGACGGTCACGATTCATACCGGTCAGTTGCTGATTGACGGTGGTTCAAAAGCAGATGCTGAGACGACGACATTTAACTTTACCGACTACAGCGTTTTTGCAGGCAATGTGACGCTGGATGTTGTTGCAGATATGGATATTACCACGACAGGAGACTACCGCCTGGAAATCAATATGATTAATTCCAGTGGCGTGAATGTGGGTATTTTCTCTGAAAGTTTTTCGGCAACGGCCGGCGACAGAGTGTTAAAAAGTTATAGTCCGGTTTATGCGCTTGCGAATAATACAGGCACACACACCGTTGAGGCCTCGCTGTTTTATCTGGATACGGTCGTCTTGGTTCAGCAGGATTTTTCCACGATTTCTTTCAATCATATTAAAGACATTGGGCCTAATTTACCCGCGGCGACGCTGAATTCACTTATTTCGGTTGGCAGCAGTACTTTAACCGCAGATGGTGTTTCAACGAGCTCTGTCACCTTGCAGGGGGTCGATCTTGCCGGAATTAATACCACCTATAGTGGACAAACGGTATTATTTAGCGCCACCGTCGGCTCACTGAGCCCAACGATAGACAACGGCGACGGAACGTACAGTGCGACCCTGACGGCACCGACGACGACCTCACTGGCTTTGATAACCGCTACAATTGACGGCTGGGCCGTGACCGATACGGCAGCCATCTCCATTTTGCCAGGGCCTGCGACTGTGGCGACGTCGAGCATCTTTACCTTGTCGCCTTCTGTCACAGCGGACGGCCTGAGTACGATCATTGTCTTTGTACAGGTTAAGGATGCCCAGGGTAATAACCTTATTACCGGTGGTGATACGGTGACGTTACAAACTGACGGCGGAAGTCTGGGCAGTATCACCGATGTCGGAGATAGCTCTTATTGGGCCGTCCTGACCTCGTCGACGACCGCAGGAATGGTCACGATCACCGGTACCTTAAATGGTGTAGCGCTTGTCGATACCGAGGATCTGACATTTCTACCGGGACCCGCATCGCTTGCGACGACACGTGTTTCAGCCTCGTCGTCCTCCATTGAAGCCAATGGTGTCGCAACATCAGCGATCACGGTTCAGGGCGTCGATGTGAATGGTAATGATCTTATTACCGGCGGAAGTTCGGTCACTCTGAGCACCACACAGGGAACGCTGGGGGCGGTTAGTGACCTGGGTGATGGTCGTTATGAGTCGGTATTGACCTCATCTGTGGCGACGGGGACGGCAGTTATCACAGGCATATTCGACGGCGGTAACATTATTGACGATGCCTCAGTGGTCTTCTCGGCAGGTACAGCCTCTGCAGGAACGACGACCATTACCGCCTCTGCGTCATCGATCGAAGCGGATGGCACCAGTACGGCAACCATTACCGTGCAGGCGATTGATGGTAATGGCAATCTCTTGACAACAGGTGGCGATGTCGTCGTGTTGTCAAGCAATCTAGGCACATTGAGCGCGGTGAATGATTTAGGGAATGGACGTTATGTTGCTAATTTGACATCTACTGCCGTGGCCGGCATCGCGACGGTGACGGGAACGTTAAATGGCGTGTCTCTTATCGATACAGAAGTGGTTACATTTGCGCCCGGCTCAGCGGCACCCACCCGAACGACCGTCACCGCCTCTGGTAGCAGTATGACAGCTAATGGAGTGTCCAGCGTCACCATCACCGTACAGGCGATTGACAGCAACGGTAACTTTCTGTCGCAAGGCGGTGACGATGTTGTGCTAAACGCTTCTAATGGCAGTCTGACTTCGGTGACAGATCTGGGGAACGGTGTGTATACCGCAGTACTCACCTCATCAACCGTCGCGGGTACGGTCACCGTTTCCAGCGTACTCAATGGTGTGAATGTCACCGATACCGCGCAGGTTGATTTTGTTCCGGGCCCGGTTACATCGACGAATTCATCTATATCAGCATCACTCGAACTCATTGTCGGCGATGGGGTAACAACGACTAACATCACCGTACAGGCGATTGATGCCTTTGGTAACTTTTTAACCGGCGGGGGGGAAAGTGTTTTTATCAATTCAACGGCGGGCACGCTTAGTCCACTGGTGGATCAGGGTGATGGAACCTATACGGCTACCCTGCTTTCCGATAATGCCGTGGTCAATGCGGTGGTGACGGGCACCATGAACGGTGCCAATATTATGGATGAAGTGGTCGTTGGTTTTGCGGCTCGGCCTACGGTAAATGAGCTGAGAACCAATGATTTGACCCCGGTGCTGACCGGGACGGTGACAATGGTTTCGGGTGCCAGTTTTACGGTTGATCTGGATGGTCGAACGTATACGCAAGGTGATGGCAATCTGTCGGTATCGGGTTCCGTTTGGAGCTTGGCCATCCCTCCGGTCAATACGCTGTCGGAAGGCTGGTACTCGCTTACCGCGACGGTGATCGATGGTGCGCTACAGTCGGCCAGTGACCTAAGTGTTAATGAGCTGCTCGTGGATGTGACTGTGCCGGTTGTTGCGCTCGATAGCCTGCCTGTTCCAGGAAGTTTTAATACGCCAGCCTATGATGTGACCGGATCGTGTTCTGCGGTGGGTGATGCGATTGTGATCACCGTGACCGATAGCGACGCGAATACGGTCAGTTCTGGCAGTATAAGTTGTTCAGACGATGGCTCTGGTTCTGGCGTGTTTAGTGAGACTCTCGATTTGGGCGCATTGGAAAATGGCAATGTGACGATCGCTGTAACGGCGACAGATCTGGTGGGGAACCAGGGCGTCGATTCGCTTAGCCTTGCTAAAGACTCTTGTAATCCAATCAACACGGTTAGCGTCTGTGACTTGGATGCTGACGGTGTGTCAGATGGTTACGAAATAATGGCCGGAACGGATCCGGCTGTCGTGGACACGGATGGCGATGGCATCGCAGATGTCGATGAATTCGGTAGCGATCAGGCCAACCCTGTTGACACAGATGCCGATGGTGTCATCGATGGATTGGATATGGACTCCGATAATGATGGTATTGCCGATAGTGTCGAAGGAGGCGCTTTAGTCACCGATACCGACAATGATGGACGCCCGGATTTTCAGGATACGGACTCAGACGGTGATTATCTCCCTGATGGGATAGAAGCCTCTTATTCTCCGTTGGATGTTGATGGTGATGGCTTGCCAAACTATCTGGATGTCGATAGTGATGGGGATGGCATTCCTGATTCAGTCGAGAGCGGCATTACCGTTTGGTCCGATAGTGACGCTGACGGTATTAGTGATGCCTTTGATGTGGATCTCACGGGTGGCGCTGATTTGCAAAATGACGGTGTTGATGACGCGATTGCCCTTTTGGATACCGACCTTGATAGCCAATTAAATGCCTATGATAACGATTCCGATAACGATGGTCTCAGCGACACGTTAGAGTCTGATATTAACCTGAGTTTAGATGGCGATGGTGACGGTATCGTCGATATATATGATGTCGATGCAACCGGCGGGCTGGACAGCAATAATGACGGTGTTGACGATGCCGTCGTCGCGACCAATACAGACAATGATGCGGTGCCAGATTATCTTGATTTAGACAGTGACAATGACGCTGTGCCGGACGTGATTGAAGCCGGAGGTACCGACTCAGACCCAAGAGACGGCATTATTGATGATGCAGATGTGAATCAGGGCTCTATTACCACGCCTACCACCAGCGACGGTGATGCCTTGCCAGATTTTCGTGATTTGGAAAGTTTGAATGCGGCGAATAACGGCGCAACGCCCTTTGATCTTGCAAGCTATGGTGATATTGCGGCGCTTGACCTGGATGCAGACGGTATGATCGATGATACGGCTGATGCCGACGGTGATGGCATTGTTGATCGGGTAGATGAATTACGCACCACGTTTGGAAGCTTGGCGGACTACGATGGTGATGGCGTCCTGAATGGCGATGATCTGGACGATGACAATGACGGAATTCCCGATCTTGCAGAAGGCGATCAAGACGTGGATAGTGATCTGGATGGTCGCCCGGATAGTCTTGATTTGGATAGCGATAACGATGGTATCGCCGATCTTCTAGAAGGGATTGCAGGGCGTGTTGATACAGATGCAAATGGTTTGGTCGATGACTTTAGCGATTTGAATGGAGACGGCGTGGATGACAATCTTGCCGACGAAGTGACTGCAGCCAGCTTTAGCCCTGTTGACACCGATGGTGATGGTTTATTTGATTTTCAGGATATTGATTCCGATGGCGATTCGATTTTTGACTTGATTGAGGCGGTTGAGGCGAGTGTCGATTTAAGTGGCATTGATCTCGATTCAGACGGTCGTGTTGACTCGATTGATGCGAATGGAATGACGCTCGTTCGCTTTAATCCGATTGATTCAGATGGTGACGGTCAAGCAGATTTTCGCGATATTGACTCCGATGGCGATGGCTTTTTAGATGAGCACGAAAGCGGTGACTACAACAACAACGGTGTGCCTGATAATTTAGAACAGTTCGATGGTGAGCTGGAAACGGCGGTGAGAGGCTCTGGCGCTTTGGGTGTGGAGTTGCTCGTCTTAGCGCTGGTGATGCTGTTTGGGCTGCGTCGTCGTCTTCAGCATCAGCAGCGTGCGGGTCTGTTTTTCTTGTTTGCCATGAGTCCGTTTCTATTCATCTCGAAACCGGTTTCGGCGAGCAATGAGCAATGTGCTTATCGTCTGGATGAAAATGAAAAACCAACGATGAGTGATAGCAAAACAGGGTACTTTCAACGTTGTTGGTATGGCGCGATGGGTCTGGGGCTGACGAACGTTGACCCGGAAGCGGAAAGCAAAGGCTGGAGCACAGATGACAATATTGCCTTTGGCGCCAAAATTACAATCGGTTATCACTTCTTACCACATTGGTTTGGCGAGCTAAGCTATAGCGATTTGGGCAAGGCTAAGCTTGGCAATATCAACCCGGTACTCTCAAACGCGGTGAATGTCGAGGTAGCGTATCGTGCACCCGCGCTCATGCTGGGGTATTATTTTTTGCCTGCGCATAGGCCGTTTAATGTTTACCTTAAGGCAGGCATGTCGACGCTCCAAACAACAATGAATGACGCGCGAGTCGATTTTCAGGAACAAAATGATTCGCAAGTCGTGCTAGGGGGTGGCGCGCAGTATCGCTTTCGCGAAAGCGCCTGGTTTACCCGTTTCGAATTCGATAGTTTTGATAAAGATGCCAGTATGTTTGGCATTCATGTTGGGCGATATTTTGGTCACCCCCGAAATACGGTTTTGCCAGGTAAAGGGTCCAGCAGAAAAATGAATAAAAGGCCGGTGGATGAAGGGTCGTTGGATAGCGATCAGGATGGTGTGACCGACCGTCTGGATCTATGCCCCAATACCATCGTCGGGCACTCGGTTAACCTTGACGGTTGCTGTGTCGACGGAGAAAAAGGATGTGCTCGCCTGTATTAGCAGCAGGCTGTTCAAATGACTTTCTCGTATCGCTTACGTCATTGGAGCCTGCGTTCGCCATTTAATGGAACAGCCCATGCTGGGAAATTGGGTTTTCGGGCCATGACCTGTTTCCGCGATCATACGCATCGCGTTGACCAATTCAGGCGCCCGATTCGATGCATCATCCATACGGGCATCATCGAGCCTCCCTCGATATTGAAGTTCGCCTTCGCGATTAAAACCGAAAAAATCGGGTGTACAGATGGCATGATACTGTTTGCCAACCGACTGATCTTCATCAACCAGGTAGGGAAAAGTAAAGTCGAACTGCCTAGCAAATTGCTTCATGTTTTCGGGGGAGTCGGCTTCCACTAAGGTATAATCATTCGACATAATTGCTAGAACATGAATCCCTTCAGAGATCAGCAATTTCGTATCCTCTGCCAGTCGCCTACCAATGCGTTGCACGTAAGGACAATGGTTGCAGATAAAAGCAATTAGTAAGCCTTTATCTCCCAGGTGATCACGCATATTGACACTTTCACCATAAGCATCTTTGAGTGTGAAATCGGCTGCTTTCCAGCCAAAATCACAAACAGGTGTATCAAGCAGCATAGTTAAAACCCTCCAGGTATAGCGTGGTTCTGCCTTACGTTTGTTAGTGTTAAAAGCCTTCCAGGACAATCTTGCCGATCGAGCGACCTGACTCCAACTCCGCGTGCGCTGCTCTCAAATTATGGGCGTTGATTGTGCCCAGATTTTTACCAATGGTCGTCTGTATATAACCCAGATCAATCAAATCCGATACTCGGTTCAGCAAGCGGCTCTGCTCATTCATATCTGCCGTCTTAAACATGGAGCGTGCAAACATAAACTCTATGTGCAGTGATTGGCTCTTAGGCTTCAGTTTCATTACATCCAGGGGCTTGTCAGGATCGTCAATCAGAGCAATCTTGCCAAAAGGCGCCAGCAGCTCTGTATAGCTCGCGAAATACGATCCGGTATTGTTCAGGCTAGCAATATGAGTCACCTGAGCGATTCCGAATGCCTCGATTTGGGCTTGAAGCGCTTTGCTATGATCTGCTACATGATCAGCCCCCAGCTTTTTCACCCAGGCCTGTGAGCTTTCGCGTGAAGCGGTGGCGATAATCGTTGCGCCGGTAATTGCCTTGGCTAATTGAATTAAAATCGAACCCACACCACCGGCAGCGCCAACAACCAAAATGACTTCGTCCGATTTTTCCAGTGAATCAGGGCTTTGCTGCCGGATAGACAGATGCTCAAAGAGTAATTCCCATGCGGTGATGGCCGTCAGCGGCAGCGCGGCAGCTTCGGCATCAGACAGGCTCTTCGGTTTGACACCGACGATGCGTTCATCTACCAGTTGATATTCGGCATTACTGCCTTGGCGGTTAAGGTCTCCGGCATAATAGACCCTGTCGCCAGGCTTGAATTCCGTGGCCGCCTCGCCTGTCGCAACAACTTCGCCCACGGCATCCCAGCCAATCACTTTATACTCGCCTTCAGTGGCGGAGACTTTCCGGCGAATTTTGTAGTCCACGGGATTCACCGCAATCGCCTTTACTTTAATGAGCAAGTCGTGCCCCGTCGCAATGGGTATGGGCAGCTCGATATCCATTAGAGACTCGGGGTCATTGATCGATAGCGATTGGGTGTAGCCAACCGCTTTCATCGTGCCAGCAGCGTTCATAATAGCCCTGTAGTTGAGTTTTCGTTAAAGAAAATAGTAGATCTTAATGGTCCATTTTTAAAGCGCTTAATCATTGAATCCGTATCAAATTTTGGATTTATGGTGGTTAACCAGTGGACGAATCCCTTTTTTTGTCTAAGTTTAATAATGCTCGAATCAAATCCTGTGATAGCTGTTGCTCAGAAGCAGAAATTTGAGACTGGCGCAAAAAAGTCTTAAAGACTCGATAACAAAGAAGTTACCACAAAAGGGTATTTGGTCATGAAACGCACATCCACACTATTTATGCTATTCGCCTGCCTGATCGGCACCACCATTGCGGCAGAAAACAGTTTAGCCGCAGACCCGCACATATCCCCGAACGAGATGGCGACGTCTTTTTATCTGCCACTGGCAGAAGGTGGCGATGCCTATGCTCAGCTGGTTATGGGTGAGATGAATGCAGCGGGTGACGGAGTCGATCAAAACAAAGTTGCGGCCTATGCCTGGTTTCATGTTGCCGCCAGCAATGGTGCTGACGAAGCGATCCAGCAAAAAGAGCAGCTACTGAAAAGCATGGCTGATGCTGATAAGCAGCAGGCGTTGCATCTTAGCAAAACCTTTGAGAAGTACTACACCTTCCGATAGGGTGCTTGCCCATAGATCTCGGGATTGGCTGACAGGTATCAATGCCTGTCAGCTGTTCTAAGCACATGATCGTTTTCATTCTGTGATCATAAACGGCTTCAAAATTATTTCAGGCTCATCTCATATTGAAGAAGGCTGCGACTTGCCTCCTACATGATTGGGATACAGTTTTAAT
>Ga0316207_10002211_pt1 | contig 20743 bp, 13 predicted proteins | sample 6weekpyrite_MG_FD_204943 | JGI IMG/M metagenome (GOLD analysis project Ga0316207, IMG submission 204943) | Microbial mat bacterial communities from mineral coupon in-situ incubated in ocean water Damariscotta River, Maine, United States -... | ecosystem: Environmental > Aquatic > Marine >...
TACCAATATAGGTAGGATTGTTATGCACCACCTGTACATCATTTTTTGTCTGAGTCACGGAAACACGTAAAGCCGCACCAAAACCACCAAATTTTGTTTTCGCCGCAGCTTTTAATATCGTGTTATTGGTAACAATATATATTTTTGTTGTTTTATATGGTTGGTATGTACCGACCAGCTTGAAACCTGCGCGAGTAAGCTGGCTTTTAACGTTCTCAGCAACGTCCAAATGTTTTGCATTTTTATAAATTTTTGCCAGTGTAAACGGCTTAAGCATTACTACCTTTTCTGCCGCCTGTGTCGAATTAAATAACAACACTAAACTAATAAATAAAATTGAGCTGATTTTGATTAGCAAATTATTCATCTTACAAATCTCTATCATAAAATTAGTGTCGCATTTTCCACTAATTAATCATCGCTATATGTATCTTTTGTTACATAAAGAAGAAAAATCTCATGTAATACGCACCACAGATGTATCACTTATACAACCAGATGTTGTACAAATACTACAGCCTTAAGTCGCCAGCGTGATAACTTTATTTTTCTCCCATAAACGCAAAAAAGCCTTTGCGCTGTAAAAACAGGCAGCAAAGGCCTTTCGATTCAAGGCAGTAATTTTAGCTAATCTTTTTTTGATTGTTATTGACTAACCAAACCAACACGACACCCGCAATAATCAATGGCAAAGTGAGTATTTGCCCCATGGTGAGCCAACCCCATGCGATATAACCAATATGCTCATCAGGGACACGGACAAATTCAATCAAAAACCTGAACACGCCATAACCGATAAAAAACAGTGCGATGGTCGACATTCGGGCCCTGGGTTTAGCACTAAACCACCATAAAAGAATAAATAAAACCAAACCTTCAAGCAGCGCTTCATAAAGTGGATTCGGATGACGAGGAAGCTTGTCCGCAGCGGGGAAAACCATACCCCAGGGTAAATCTGTTGGTTTACCCCACAGCTCACCATTAATAAAGTTACCGATGCGGCCAAAACCCAGTCCTAGCGGAATCAGCGGAGCGCCAAAATCTAAAATATTGAAATAGCCTTTTTTGTATTTACGATTAAACAACACCATTGCGACTAACACACCCAGTAATCCACCATGAAAAGACATTCCGCCTTCCCAGACCCTGAAAATAATTAACGGGTTGTTTAAAAAATCAGGAAACGAATAAAAAAGGATATAACCCAGTCGGCCGCCTAAAATAACGCCGAGGCCGCCATAAAATAACAAGTCATCAATTTGCTCATATTTCCAGTCTTGATACTGTCTTTTAGTTTGTAGCCGTGCCAGCCACCAGGCACTGATAAATGCCATTACATACATCAAGCCATACCAGTGAATATCCCAGCCAAATATTGAAATGGCAACACGATCAAAATCAACAATCATTCTCTTTTCCTGTTTTTATTCATGAGATGGTCTTACTTCCTGATGTGGCAAATATATGATTTAAGGTAATCGGTTTCTTTCATGGCAGCATGCACCGGATGATCAGGCCCCTGGTGTCCTTGCTCCAATACCTGGCACTGCACATTTGCTAAATAAGATGCCTGGCGTATTTCATTTAATAACTGCTCCCGACCAAGGTGATATGAACACGAAGCAGAAATTAATATTCCTTCATTCTTAATCAAGTTCATCGCTAAACGATTTATCCGGCGGTAGGCTAAGCTGCCCTCTTTTAAATCTTTTCGTCGTTTGACAAAAGCGGGGGGGTCCAGAATAACCACATCATATTTTTCAGTTGCTTCATGCAGAGATTTAAGCACTTCAAATGCATCACCTTCAATAGAAATAAAATCATTTTCACGATTATTTAAAGCTGCACTTTGTCGCGCTAAATCCAGTGCGAAAGCAGAACTGTCTACACAGGTCACTTCTTTTGCACCGGCTTGCAAGGCCTGTATTCCCGAGGCGCCAACATAACTAAAAACATCAAGCACGCGTTTGTCTTTAACATAATCCTGCATGCGTAAGCGGTTCATTCTATGGTCATAAAACCAGCCCGTTTTTTGCCCCTGCTGTAATGATGTCACGAAACGGGTGTTGTTTTCTTCTAACTCAACAGTCTCTGATAAATCACCTAAGGCCGTTTTGCTATAACATTCCAGCCCTTCAAGCTCACGCGAGCTACTGTCATTTCGTAATAAAATAGTTTTCGATTTAAGCACCCCAGTTAATGCTGAAATAATATCATCCTGAATGGCATCCATACCTGCTGTAGTGATTTGCACAACTAAAACATCATGATAACGATCAACAACCAAACCGGGCAGGGCATCACTCTCAGCAAAAATCAGGCGATAACACGGCACTGAAAATACCTGTTCACGTAAGCGCAGCGCTTCCTCAATGCGTTGAATTAATCTTTCTGGATTTAATATTTGATTTTCAAACCGGCTAACCAGGCGCGCGCAAATTAAAGTATTCGGATTAATGTAAGCCGTACCTAAAACTCGTCCACGACTATTGGTGACATGACACCACTGCCCGGGTTTAAATTCTTTTAGGGGAGTTTGTTTGTTATCAACTTCATTGCTATAGACCCAGACATGCCCTGCCCGTAATCGTCGATCTTCATTTTTTTTCAAACGTAATTCAGGTAATGCCGGCATATAAATCAACCACTTTTCATGTTTACTAAGTTTTTATCTTTTTTCAGGCCTGTTCGATAGGCATCAAAAATTGAATAAACCCAGGAAATAATCAGTAAAATCAACAAGCTATTGAGAAATATATTGTCTGAGAAACCGCTTAATTTAGACGTTGTATTTGAAATTGACTCAATATCCATAACACTACCACTTTTCTGCATTTCAGCGATGACCACATAAGCTTTTTTCATAATTTCACGAATAATGACAAACAACAGGGCCAGATTTATGGTTATGAGGATCCAGCCTCTTTTTTTAAATCCTGTCGATAATTGTCCTAGCCCGGGAAAAACGAGTGCCGATAACAGAGCCGCTTTTATAGAATGGTTCATAATTTTAGTCCCTTTTAAGATGCCGGAGAGTTAGCCTTTAAAGGCTTCATCCGAACTAAGGTATTCCAGTTCCTCTTCTGAATTTTTGCGATTCAATATTTTGTTTCGATGTGGAAAGCGTCCAAACCTTTCCACAATGGTGCGATGATGTTTTGCAAACTTCAAATTTTCTTCAAGCCCTGCTTTTTCAAACATTGCCACGGCAAGATTCTGATCATCAATATTTTCACTATGCATTAAAGGCATGTAAAGGAAAACGACTTTATCTTTTGCAATGATTTGATCAAAACCATTGTCAATCGCATGTTTAGTTACCTTAATAGCCATTCCTTCTGTACTAAAACTTTTCACTTTACCTCTGAACATATTCAGAGGAAACTGATCAAAAATAATCGCTAATGCCAGACAACCTTCCGCACTTTCATTCCATTTTTTATAGTCACCTCGAATAGCTTCTCTCCAGAGCGGTTCATATTTATTTTTTATTTCCTGATCCAGTAATTCAGTAGAATTAAACCAGTGTGATTTAATTTTATCTGAATACCAATACTCAATAATAGATTCCGGCGATACCATTCAAGCTTACCTTTTAATAAAACCTTTCAAGCAACGCTATTATATAATTTCTACATAATTATATGAATATCAATGTGTTACAATCATATTAAATGGCAATATTGATTAAAATTTCATACAGATATTATGTCTATATAAAGTGTTCTAAATATAAATCTGCAACACACTCAAATTGCAGATTTAGCCGATTGAGCAAATGAATCATTTATAAAAGGTTCATTTATTCTTCGTTAAATTAATAAGTGAACATTTTAAAAATGTGTACACGAATGTTATTAAATTTCTGGCTAGAAATTTTATTTTTGATCAGCAATAGTCTTTTTATATTGGCTTATGACTTCTTTAGCATCATAGAACTCGATGTCTTTATTTTTTGGTTTTCTATTTATCATTCTTATAATTTGCTTTGTTACTATAAACCCACCATGTACTGAATTTGGAACTTTCCTTTGAGATTTTATTACTACATAGTAATTGTATTTGCTTTGTACTGTGAGTTCAGCTGAACGATATTGTAACAGTGTGTTTAGTGTTTCCTTTGAAGTTAATCTGTTCCCATAATACTCAACTTGATAGGTGTTTAGAGATGTTTTTTTGTTTGCATATCCACCTCTGCTAAATGTACTAAATGGTTGATAGGGAGTGGCGCACCCAATAAGAAGAAAAGCTATCAGGGTATAGAATAAGTAATTGATCTTCATTTATAGTTCCTTTTACGATTATAAAGACTAAAACATGAACCAACCAAAACGTTTGGAGTACGGTTTTTGATTGTCTAAAAGAGCAAACAAGCTTAACTCACTGGCTATACCCTTTTTGTTTTCCTGAATCAGAGCACCTTAAGTAAAGTAATTTACCACCATTTTTTAACTTTTTAAAACATCTTTCCGTGTGGCATAACAAGAAAATTTTTCATGAACAAATGTCCTAAGTATAAATAACAATGAAGCAATACAGGAACATTTAGGAAATATGGGAGATATTATCTTTAACAACTATCTGAACACTCAATAAATTACCTTTCCCGGCCAGCCTCTAGCCATGCCCTACGCACCGGAGACAATAAATATTCCATAACAGTACGGCTACCTTGATGAATTTCTGCGACAACCTGCATCCCAGGTGTAAGAGTAAGGCGTGTGTTTTCAAGTTCTAAGTGCTGTACATGCAATTCAACAATAGCTTTATACCGTAGGATACCTGCAGCTGGATCAGCTGGTATTCCTTGTCCTGACGCATCATCCATTGCATCGGCACCAACATGTACAACTGTTCCTTCTATCATTCCATATTTTTGAAATGGGTAAGCTGCCAGCTTAAGCATGACTTGCTGCTTCTCATGAATAAACCCGACGTCTTGATTCTTAACCATTACTTCTGCCTGTAGAGGCTCATTATCTGGAACAATGCTCATTAATACCGTTCCAGGTGAAACAACGGTACCACTTGTGTGGATTGCAAGATCTTTTAGAATACCGGCTTGTGGTGCTTTAAGTTCTAGCAAATTTCCTTTATATACTATTTTTCTCCATTCTTCTTTTAATCGGCGATATTGTGATTCTGTTTCAATCCGCTCATTTTGTAATTCTGTTTGATAATTAGATGTAATTTGAGTCAAACGTTTTTCTGATGAGCTAATTACTTCTTTTAAACTGGCAACATTAGCAATTTGACTTTGTAAGTCTTGTTCTTTTTCAATGCTTTCACGTTGTTTTTCTTCTGCAACGATTTTTCCAACGAAACCATCTTTTGCCATTTTTTTAAATTTAAGTGCGTTTCTCTGATAGATAGGTACAGTTTTTTGTAATTTTTTCAATATACCTTTTGCAGCCTTAAGATCAAAGCGAACTTTATTTAAAGTCGCTTGTTCTTGAGCAATCGAACCTTTATAAGATAAACGACGCGCTTTATATTGCGCTAACATCTGTAAATACAGGTCATTTGGATCATCAGGAAGTTTATGGATCTCTTTGCCGCCCAATTCAGCATCAATACGACGGAGTTGAAGTGACTTGATTGCTAATTCATTTTTAATTGTTCTGGTGTCAGCTTGAGTGAGGTTAGCGTCCATTCTCATTAACACCTGACCGGCTTTTACATGTTCACCTTCATGTACGAGAATATCTTTAACAATCCCACTGTCAGCAGGCTGTACAATTTTGACATAGGTTTCAGGGACTAATCGGCCTTCAGCAGTAGCCACTACATCCAGTCTGCCAAAGATAGCCCAAACAAGTAGAATTAAAAACAACGAAGACAATATATAAGTGATCACCCTGGGGAGTTTGGGTGGTGGACTCTCCTGAATAGATAATAAACCTGGAGCAAACTCAAGCGCTTCACGCGATAGCTGTTTATTTTCAGTTTGCTGTTCTATCATATGAATAACTAAGTTATCAACGTTATACTGTCAACGGCGACCATTGCTGATGGCGCAAATTACCACTCTCTTTTGCATCTGGTAACAAAGCATTTACAGTTTTATTTGCAAACATCAACTTCTGCAAATCTTTTACAGTTTCATCCATATGTCCAAATGGTGTAACGACATCAATCAACCAAACATGTTCGCCGGATTTCCATTCATGAGGAGCAATTTTAGGGTGATGTGAGCGTAACCTAGCATCAACATTATCATCAACAAATGCCCATGTAATAAAGGCAAAGGGTAAATCAGATTTCGAATATAGTCTACATTGATCAAGGACAACAGGGGGCAATAACATCCAATCAATATCCCCCACAAACATGTACTTACGTAATGAATCACGCGCATACAACCAAAGAGCGGGCCCTAAAATAGGCAACTTTGAAAGTGCCTTTTTAGACTCTTCAATTTCCTTTGCAGATAACTGAGCTGTATTATCCTTTGCTGATTCAAAAGTTTTGTCGTTAGTACTCAAATTTTTCTCCTTAAAGTAAGTAGATATAACTTCAGCTTAATCATTATCAAGAAATCATCCCACATGAATTGTAGCCACATTTGACTTGAAATTTTGACCGACAACCTGAGATTTACTACCAAACTGTGTACTACTCAATGCTTGTTGAATCGCACCTGCACTCATATGCAACTCACCTTTATCTGCATATTGTACGGCTAATTCTCCACCCATTACATCAGCATCACTATTACTTAAATGGGCGTCTAATGCACCATTCATCAATGACCAACTTGAGGTATTCCCCGTGGCTAATTGCGAGGAGTCAAATTGCTCAACTAACGCCATAAAGTCATAATTTGCCACCAATGTTTCTGATGACTCTTCCGCATGTTCATCATCATAGTCGTCGTCCTGATCACGATGATCATCATCGTCATAATTTGACACAAGATCATCGTTGATAATTTGCAAATTCACAAAGTTTTGATTCTGTTCACCGCTATACCAGTCTTTAAAGATAATACTGTTCTTCGAGTCTTTATTATCGTAATCATGTTTATCGTATTTCGTATTTAATACGAGATCTTGTCCATCACGACTAAATGATAAATCATCAAATTCTATACCTCCACCAAGTGACAATACATTCGTTGCGTCAAGACTAGCTAATATAGTATCAACACCGTCTTCTTTATTATAAGCAACAACATTATTACCTGCACCGGTTATTATTGTATCATCATGTTTTCCACCTGCGATAAAATCATTCCCCATACCAGCAGTAATAACATCATCTTGATATCCTCCTAAAAGGGCACTATTACCACCACTATCGACCAACACATCCCGGCCTTTACCACCTGATAATATATCAATGCCACAACCGCCATCGAGTAGATCATCACCTTTACTTCCTAACAATACATCATTCCCACCTTCGCCATAAACGGCATCGCCGCCAGAAGAGGCATAAACGATATCATTACCCGAACCTGTTTTAATCTGGTCATTACGTTTGCCGGCAAAAACAATATCATCATCACGACCAGTGATAATTTCTTGTCCATCTGACGAACCATGATCATCATCGTCTTTATCATGTTTATCGCTCTTATCAGAGCCTTCATAAATAACGGTTTTAATCAATAAATCATCAAAACTTGCAACACTACCATCTGCAAATTCAAACAGTTCTATAGGTGAAACAAATGTTGGAGTGATATTAGCTTCGTCACCTTCATCATATTTACTGTATTTCTTATATTTATTTTTTTCATGTTCGTCATCGTCATTGCCACTATAAGCATCGAGTAAACTGCTTGTATCCGGTGTAATAATAAAATTAAAACCTTGATCAGGTTGTTCACAACCTTCTCCATCTAGCACACGAACCTGTGCAGTGAAAACACCATTTTCTTCTACAACACGTAAGGCAACATTATCTAATGATAAGCCTTCTCCAAAACGAACCGTGTCGGTACCCGATATATCATTAATCGTATCAAGGTCATCATTCATGTTAATAACGTAGGTATCATCACCTTCACCACCTTCAAGATAATCAACGCCTAAACCACCTTCGAGAAGATCATTACCCGTTCCACCGATTAAAGTATCATTACCTTCATCACCGTATAGACTATCATTTCCTGCAAGACCAGAAATAATATCATCACCTGCACCACCCGAGATAATATTGTCACTACTGTTACCTGTGAGAGTATTACCTGCGCTGTTACCCGAACCATTTATTGAACCATCGCCAACAAGTCTAAGATTTTCAACATATTCCGGTAAAACGTAACTAACACTAGTATTAACTGTGTCCGTTCCTTCATCAGCAAATTCTGTCACTAAATCATTGTCATTCTCAACCATATAGGTGTCATCACCAGCACCACCTGACATTGAATCTGCACCTGTACCTCCATCTATCAAGTTGGCACCATTATTACCTTGTATAGTGTTATCAAGATTATTACCTGTTGCATTGATATCTTCGGTTCCAGTTAAAGTAAGTGACTCGATGTTGTCAGATAAACTATAAGATGCGTTGGCATTAACATAGTCAATACCTTCATCTAATGCTTCGCTAATAACATCATTGGTATCATCTACGATGTAAGTATCGTTACCCGTACCACCAGACATTGCATCCACGCCGATACCACCATCAAGCACATCATTACCGCTATTACCTATTAGAGTATCGTTACCCGCTAAGCCGGTAAGAACATTATCTGCATCGTTACCAACTAACGTGTTATTAAGCCCATTACCGGTCGCATTAATATTATCGGCACCCGTTAAAGTGATGTTTTCAACATATTCAGGTAATACATAACTTACACTTGAGTTAATACTATCCGTACCTTCATCTGCAAATTCTGTGACTGTGTCACCAGTATTATCAATAATGAAAGTATCATCACCTGCACCGCCAGACATGCTATCAGCACCAGCACCACCATTAATTACGTTAGCGCCACTATTACCCTGGATAGTGTTATCAAGAGCATTACCTGTTGCATTAATATCATTACTACCTGTTAGGCTTAAATTTTCAATGTTATCAGATAATGCATATGTCACACTGGCAGTAACATGATCAACACCTTCATTAATTGCTTCAGTAACTACATCATTTGTGTTGTCAACAATATAGCTATCGTTACCAGTACCACCAACCATCGTATCAATGCCGGTGCCACCATCAAGCACATCATCTCCGCCATTATCCATAAGCGTATCGTTTCCAGCTAAACCTGTCAGGGTATTATTCGCCTCATTACCCACAAGGGTGTTATCAAGATTATTGCCCGCAGCATTAATAGCTTCTGTACCAGTCAACGTAAGGTTCTCAACATTATCAGAGGCGGCATAACTCACACTTGATTTAACAAGATCAATACCTTCATTCGCTGCTTCAACTACTGTGTCGTCGACACTATCAACGATATAAGTATCATCACCCACGCCACCGGCCATGTAATCAACGCCGGTACCACCATCAAGTGTGTTATTACCGCTATTACCGATTAAAGTATTATCAAGTTCATTACCGCTTGCATTAAGATTGTTATTGCCGGTTAGAGTGACGTTTTCTAGATTTTCGCCTAACGCATAATCAATACTGGAGTAAACGGTATCAATGCCCTGGTTTTGATTTTCAAGAACTACATCACCCGCATTATCTACAACATAATTATCGTGGCCTATACCACCAGTCATTACATCTGCACCGGCACCACCGTCAATCAGATTATTTTCATTATTACCCGTAATTCGATTATCAAGAATATTACCCGTACCTGATATTGATGACGTACCCGTTAATACCATGTTTTCAACATGTTCAGGCATAACATACGAAGCACTTGAGAAAATAACATCACTACCTTCATTGGCTTGTTCACTAACAACATCCGCACTATTGTCTACGATATAGGTATCATCACCTATACCACCAATCAGTGTATCTTCACCTTCTTTACCATTAAGTACATCATTACCGGCTTCACCACGTAGTGTATTATTACCGCTATTGCCTTTTAAACTATTTTCAAGTTCATTACCTGTGCCGTTTAAATCAGAAGAACCCAACAAACTTAAATTTTCAACATTTTCACCTAAGGCATAATCAATAGATGATTTAACGGTATCATTACCTTCATCAGCAAATTCAGTTACCGTATCGCCAATATCATCAACCGCATACGTATCGTTACCGGCACCACCAATCATTTCATCGGCTGCGGCTCCACCATCAAGTAAATCGTTACCTGCACCACCATTTAAGTAGTCGTAACCCTCCATACCGGCAAGCTCATCATTACCATCACGGCCAAATAAGGCATCATTACCTGATTCGCCATAAACCTGATCATTACCACTATCACCCGAGAGCACATCATTACCAACGCCACCCGAAATGAAATCATTACCATCGCCACCAAAGACAATATCATTACCACCTTCAGCGAGTACCGCATCATTGCCATCACCAGCAAACACAACATCGTCGCCTAAGCCAGCATAAACAACATCATCACCTTCTTGAGCCATCACTAAGTCACTATCGGCACCGGCATATACAAGATCATTGCCTGCACCGGCATCAATGACATCATTACCACCGTCTTCAAAGATAACGTCGTCACCTTCATAAGCATAAATAACGTTATTGCCGTTTTTACCTAAAATTAGATCTTCACCGGCAGTACCATGAATCTCTTCACCATCAGGTGAGAAAGGCGAGCTATCGACAATTTCAACACTGCCATCTTCTTGAGGAATTGCTGTTTCACTTGAATATGACAAAGCGACATCGGCAAAATCCAATGAGCTGCCATCGTTTAAGTCAACACTGCCAACGCCGTTGACCGTTTGGCCATTAATGATTTGGAATTGTCCATCGGTGGTTAACGCAATAGACGCAACACCCATATCATTTAATGAGCGGAGTTCACCATCATCGGTAATTCCGTTTTGATTAGCATCTTGCCAAATACCAAAGCTTGCCCATTTATCATCGGCAGCTGAAAAAATACCATCACTATTAGTATCGAATGCTTTTAAACCTTCAATATCACTTTGTGCACCTTCTTTATATTGAGTAAAACTAATTTCACCGCTTTGGTCTATTTTGCCATCACCATCAATGTCGTATGCGAGCAAACCATCATCAGCCCCAACCCATGAAGTACGCTGTTTCCAACCATCACCATTAACATCAAAAAACACATTTGAGTCATCAACATTGATAAATTCAAAACCATCGCCGTCTAAATCAATCGCAATCGGTTTTTTACCGCCACCACCTTGTGGAGTGTCAGGTAAATAAGGTCCATAGTGTGGAACGGTAATGTTTTCAACCGTTGTTGCACCCTGAGGATCAGTTATCTTAATCTGAAATACATCTTCAGTTGGATAAATAGCAGAACTCGGTAAATTGGAATCGGTGTATAGTGTTCCATTTCTTTCAGCCGCATATTTGCCATTTACAACAATATTGTCACTGGGAACACCAGACTCTTTCCAGCTTGTATACTGGAAAGACCCATCTGCATTAACCGTTACTGAACCATATTGAGGTTGGTTTGCAATAGAATATGACAAACTTGAAACTGGATCATCAATATCTTTACCTGTGACTTGTCCGGCACCCGTATCTTCGTATGTAATTGGACTAGTGCGATCATTCACAACATAGCGACTTGAGAAATCACTTGGGTTAAACGATCTTCTTGTGTAGCCGTCATCCCATGGATAAGATAATTCAACATAGGGTTGATAAATTGGGTTACCACCTGATTCATAATCACCATAGTCATAATCATAAATGACTCTGGTATAACCATATACAGCTCTTCTTGTACGCCCGATACTATCTAATGTTGGCGCGTCATTCACGGCTTGAACTGTCACATCAACTGTAGCTGTCCCTGTTTGACCACTCCCAGCTAGCACATCATATTGGAATTGTGCACCGGTACCAGAGTAATTAGGTGATGGATTGAAATGAATATAGCCATTATCATCTAGGTAACCCGTTCCATTCACAAAGTTACTTACACCTGTAATGGTCAGATCCCGTCCAGCAAAACCTGCTAAGGTATCATTTGCTAATAAATCTTTACTATCTACAATAATTTCAATGTCTTCGAAACCTTCAATACCATCACGATTAGGTTCTAACAAAGATTTATCATCAATACGATTAACGAGTAATGAAATATTGCCTTCACTTGATTCAATAATAATACCTTCCTGTACAACCGTAACTTTTGTCCCTTCTGAATCAGCTATTAAATCTGGGCTACCAAGCTGTTTCACAATACCGTTTTGTGTAAAGGTGCCTAAACTATAATTCAGTTCAGTTATTCCTAAGTCAGATAAGGTTTGCGTTTCACCATCTTCTTCTTTACCGTTACTGTTAGCATCTTGCCAAACCTTAATTTCATTCCAAACAGGATCAGCATCTGTAATTTTCCCATCATAGTTGGCATCCACCCAACCCATACCAGCTAAACCACGGCGACCTAAAGCCACCTCGCCATTCGAAAATAATTCACGTCCAGAATCAATTAGATCATTATAATTACGATCTAATGTCAGCATGGCATCATCTGCACCTATCCAACCAGTTTGTTTTTGGAAACCTGAATCGTCTACATCAAAACTAATACCAGATACTTCTTTTAATATAGTTTCAATTCCATCGCCATCTAAATCCAAGCTAACTGGCCTAAACGTTTGTGTTGGCCCTGTTAATTCAGCTGCCAGTTGGCCATCACGACCTGCACGGGCTTCCTCAGTTAATCCTGCTTTTGGATCACCCGCATCTGTTTGGCGCTTAGCAGTCTCTACTTCCCATAAAGGCGCAATGGCACCACGTTCTAATGCAGAACGTACCATACCTTCAATAAGAGATTGGAAAGATTCAGGAGAACCAGGCTCAGCATTAATCGGTTTACCCGAAGTATCAAAACGTAACTCTGGATTTTTTTCGACACCAGTAAGGGGGTCAATATTCGTATAGTTATAACCTGACAAACCATAACCTAATTTTGGCATACGGTTAGGAATGATACCTAATTGACTGCCTGGGTTTTGTACACGTTCTTGCTCAATTAAAGAATTTAAGGTAACAACAACACCATTCATAACACCTTGAACGGCTTCAAGCCCACCCGTTTCACCTGCTGCTGAAACGGAGACACTGGTACCATCCCAAACAAACCGTCCAGTACCCCATGGATCAGGTGGACCATCAGCAAATATACTCGATACTAGATTATAAATAGCATAAATTTGCCCAACGACAGGTACTGCATAAGAAATAACGGCAACTGCTGCTGCTTCATCATCCCCACGTTCAAGCGCACTAATTAAATTCAATGCAGGTAATACATCTCCTGCAAGGGTATCAGCTACGCCTTCAGCAACAAATGCTGTCTCAAGATTTCCTTCTAAGCTATTGAATACAAAATCCGCATAAGCTTGTGCACCATAAGCAACAACTTGTGTAGCTGATGTAGCAATAGCAAGATTATCGCCTTGCTCAATTGCATTATCTAAACTCATTAAACTAAGAGCGCCACTTACAACATTTGATGCGGCGCTTAGCTCTAAATTTGTTATACCATCAAGATCATTTAAATCATTTGCTAATTTCAAAGTTGAAGAAAGAGCGGGTAAAGGCTCCCCATTTTGAATTGCCAGTATAATAGATAAAGAATCAATGATAGCAGGCGAATATGTTTCTATACCGTTTACGAATGTTTCGAAGCCACTCGGTTCATTAAGCGATTTACCTTGGTAATCATATATTTCCTTAATTTCTTCCCCATCAACATATCTTGTTATTTCATATATTGGATTTCCATCCGCATCTGTTGCAAGCGAGCCATCAGGGTTTGTTTTAATTGTTATTTGATTACCTGTTTCAGGATCACGAACCACAAATTGTTTTAATGCTCTAGTAGTAGCACCACCATCATTATCAAGCTCAAAATCACCTTTTTGTATGGCAGTAGCAATACTTTCGGAGTCAACATGTACAGCAACCCCAAATAGGCCTTTGCCAACAAGATAACCAACAAGTGGATTCGAAGCTAGTATTGTAAACATTATATTTCCAATACCAGATGATGTGCTATCTTCTACTGTTACCGAACCATCACGTACATTAGGAATATCAATACCAGTAAAACCAACGATCCCTGCTCCAAAAGGACCAACTCCATCAATATTCATTGATATAAAATTACTTCCTTTAACTGCAGTAATACCTTGTTCTTCTAAAATTGCTTCAAACCTTGGATCAGAAACAATTTGACCACCACCAGGCCCATCATAACCGACTCCAGTCCAACCAAAAACATATGTTTGAACTTGAGCCATAAGCTCACCCCATGAATTACCTGTGGAAATAATTGTATACCCTTCATATTCACCACCGGCTTGAACTTTTTTATTGATAGCGTTTGCTTCTTTTAACATATCGGAATATTGGCTTGAACCAGCTCCCGTATATGCATTTATCCATGAAGCAACATCTTTAAGTCCATTTGTACCTGTATTTGCAAAATATATTTTCTTATCCGCATCATTAATATATATTTTTGCCTGAAAACCACTAGTTGATTCATAATTAATATCTTTTTCAACTCTATAGTTAACTAGAGGGATTGAGTTTTGTTGATATGGATCATATGCACTGTTTTGAAATGAAGATGTTTCCACCAACAACAGTTGCTCTTGCGCACTTATTTCTGTAGCCATAGTTAAATTCCCAACTTACAAATTAATTTTTCTTTCTCAACAAAGTTTTTATTCATTAGAATCAATAAATTTTTTTAACAACCGTTTAGTAACATCATTGTTACTCTTGTCTCTAGACTTATAATCAATATTTGCTCTTCCTAAAAACTTTTTAGAAAATACAAACACATGCATTGGAGTTGATTTATTTGTGCTAGTAAGACCTCTACTTAATTTATACGCTGTATTCTTATCGTATATCTTCATATATCCTACGCTACTAAGTCTTGGGCAGACACCCAAACCGGTATAACTAATCAAACCTACCCCTTTTGAAAAATCGCGATCAAAATATTTTATTGACGCTGCACCACCACGATCTTTTTCCATCTGAATAACTCCACCTGATTCAAGTACACCAAACCCACCTTGATGTCTAGAATATTTTCTAATTCCATTTTTTTTATAACGTTTTAAATAATCAGAAGAATAAAGGCCTCTTTGTAAAATATCACTTCTAATATCTTTTCGTGTCCATGGTAATATTATTGTGCTATCGTAATAAATATCCATCTGGCACTCTAAAGGTGGCCAGCAACTATTTTCATCTTTCCCATAACCACAATATTTCGTCCCAACCGTTGTCATCCTAAAGGCTACAGCCAGCATTCCTTTTAAATCATTATCAACCCATTTTTTAGGCATTTGAAATGTATCAGCAAACTTTTTAGTATATGCCCATACATATGGATCATATGAAAACACTTTTTTATTTTTAAATGTAAAATAATTTTCATAGTAGTTGTGTGGCTTATTTTCTGCGTAAGTTACAAAACTCGCAAACAACAAGACAGATAAAACACTAAAATATTTTTTTTTCATTATTATTTTCGCTTTTTTTATAATCTTAAATTGATAAAGAATAATTTCCACCCGTTAACTCAAAGCCTAACTTCCTTAAAAAGGTATCCATCTTGTCTAGCTCGATACCACTATTTACACCCGCATTTATCTCAATAGCATTTCTATTTTCGGCCCACTTTCTAAAAGCCGTCAGTAAACGCAAGCCAGCACCACTCATGCGTTTCTTAGGTACTACGCCATAGTTAATGACACTTGCTATTACATGCTCTGAAAACAAATGACTTTCTACACAACCTAATAACCAGCCGATTGGTTCTTGCTTATTACTCTCTGCAACAAAAAAACAATGCGTTCCTTTTGGGTTTTCAACCATGGCTCTTAATTGCTTCGCCATTTTTTTCTCATCATAGCCAAAGTCTTTGAAGCGCGTGGTTTTATGCACTTCTTTGCCTAACTCTACGTAAACAGGAATATCATTTAAGATTGCAAAACGTATATTCATTTTGGTTGCTCCTGGTTATTTGGTTGTGCCACTTCTAATACTGAAGCTTGATTCGTTCCTATCCGAACAACTTCATCGACTTGTAAGTTTTTCGGTAAATCATGGGTAATAAATATCATAGAAATTTTTCCTCTGAACTGATTCGCGGTTGCAACAAATTGTTCTGCTGTTTGCTTATCTAAGTTACTGGTCGATTCATCAAAAATAAGTATTTTTGGTTTTTTGAGTAATGCCCTGGCAATGGCGATGCGTTGACGTTGCCCGCCAGATAAACCTGCACCACGTTCACCTAACATTGTTTGATAACCGTTTGGCAAAGTCTCAATAAAATCATGAATTTCAGCTTGTTTACAGCCTTCAACTATTTGTTCAAATGTTGCGTGAGGATTAGCCGCTAATAAGTTGTCGTAAATGCTGCCAGAAAATAGAACCGTTTCTTGAGGTACTACACCAAAATAATGACGTAATTCATTCGCAGATAAATTTTGAATGTCGATACCATCTATTCTAATTCGACCCTCTGTAGGCTGGTAAAAACCTTGGAGTAACTTTACAAATGAGCTTTTACCTGACCCCGATGGCCCCATAATCGCGACAACACTTCCTGGTTTAACTTCAAGCTCAAAGTCACTATAAAGAAGCGGTAAGCTGTCATTGTGACGGAAACTTAAACCATCAATTTGAATAAGGCCTTTACCTTCACGCAATCTTGAGGGTAATAACGAATAAGGCTCGGTGGGTGCATTCATTAAGTCACCCAAGCGCTTAACCGATAAACTTGCTTGTTGAAACTGTTGCCAAAGGCCAACTAAACGCATTACAGGTTGAGATAACCGGCTTGCAAACATTTGAAAGGCAACTAACATACCAATGGTAAACTCAGGATCTTTCATAACCGTATAGGCACCAATACCTAAGATTAATAATGTCATCAGCTGTTCTAAGGTAGTTGAAGACACATTATAGGTATTAGACAGCTGGCGCGTTTTAAACGTTGCGCGCAAATATTCTGCTAAGTAATTGGAGTAACGATCACGTAACTGCGGCTCCATTTGTAAACTTTTAACGGTTTCTAATCCCGTTACATATTCTGTTACAAATGCCTGGTTACGTGCGCCCATAATAAATTGCTCATTTAACTGTTTCTGGTAAAGAGGTGCAATCGCCAGGCTGATGCCCGTAATGACCGCCAATATACCAAGCGCGATTAATGTTAGTGTCACACTGTACCAAAACATAATAGCAATAAAGATAAACAAAAATGGCATATCTAATATAAGTGTTACTGCGGCACCGGAAACAAATTCACGAATAGTTTCTACACCTTGTAACCGTGCTGAAATAACACCCGTAGGCCTATGCTCAAAGTAACGTGGGGGTAATTTAAATAAATGGTTAAAAACATCTGCTGCGAGTACAGCATCTACACGGTTGCCAGTATGCAACACTAAGTACTGACGGACCCATGTTAACAGTGAAGAAAAAATCATAAACATTGCCATACCAATGGCAATAACAACTAATGTGCTTTCAGTTCTGTGAACAATGACCTTATCAATAATCGTTTGCGTGAACAGAGGTGTACCTAAAGCTAATAACTGGATAACTAACGAAGCTAAGAGTACATCACGCCATATACTTCTGTGTTTTAACAGTTCTGGGATAAACCAACTAAAACCAAACTCTTGTTCTTTTTCTACTGCATCGGGGTCTTCGGCTTTATCCGTTTCTTTAGCAATTAAAAAAGTACAGCCTAAATAACGTTCATCGAACTCTTCAGGAGTTATTTCTTTTGGTGTATTGGTATTCGATTCAAATAAGGCAACACGCTGCGGAGATACATCTGTTACCAATACAAAGTCACCGTCAGGTAGTACCAGGGGCTCTTCTTCTGATTCAACATCCGCTTGATTCCCTTCATTAAGAGTATCAATATCATCTTCTGTTTCATCCTCAACAATGCTTAGCTCTGCTTTATCTTCAATCACTACAGTCGGTTTTACCATTGCGAGACAAGGTGACGTTAAATCTGCTAATGCTTCTCGATTGCTGTCACTTAATTTTATTTTAAATCCTAATTCACGGGCAGCATGAGTAATGGTATCGGTTGTATAGGGAGGGGTGAACTGTTTAAGAATTAACTGTGGATCAAATGGCGTTCGATGCAACGCACACAGACTGCCCAGAGCCCATATAAGGTCCTGTCCATCTATATTCCAGCGATTAAACGTCGAAGGTGACGTTTCCTCTGGTGCAAAGAAGCTTTTGATTTTATTAATCATAATATTAGTAATCAGTTAAACAAAAAATACATCCTAAATTTTCACATTAATGTTTAATTATTTATATAGCGTAAATTTTAGAGACAACTATCTCTGGCGATATAAATTGCAGTTACTACATAAAATAAAACCGTTTTGGTATTGCCAATAAAGCGATAAAGCGTGCTTTATACAGATTGGTAGTTTTCAACTTAAGTTAATACTGAGTATCACTCAGTATTAACCTTTCTTGTTGATAATAAATCAATAATTAATTGAGTTTACATCCATTACCGGTAAACGTGCCTGATAAACTCTTAGCCGTATTTGTCCATGTTCCACTTAATGAACCCGTTGAGGTATCAAGTGTTCCATTTATAGATGTCCCGTCAGATGCGGTGACGGATAAGGTTGTGCCAGATACAGAGCCTGTAACATCGAACGATGTTCCACCAAGCGTACTGTATGAAATACCCGTAATATTATTTGAGCCGTCTAAATCAAATGAAAACAAGCCAATATCATTGCCGATATAGTTCCCTGTATAACGATGCACAGCAGAAGAGCTACCGCCGATACGTGCTGCAGAGAAATCGCCACTGAACGCTGGTGTTGACCATGTACCCGATACACTATCAACCGAGCCAAACTGACCGTTAAATACCGCATTTGCTGTAGTATTTTCACTAGAGAAGTTAGTATTTTGATCGAAGCTTATTGGTGACCTACCTGATAGTTCTAAGTATTGATCAAGCGGTACACTATAAGCGACACCTAGAATATTACCAGTCGATGCATCAACTAAAACGCCGAAGTTACCATTATCACCACCTGTGTACGTGCCCTTATAAGCTCCAGCATAAACACAACGTAGAGTTGATTCTAAATGCGTTTGAGCTGCACCTGCGCTCGGTAAGGTATGTGTACCACCGTCAGCTGATGCGGCATCGGAAATAATTGATGTTAACTCAGTGGCTAAATCCACTGCTGAAAAATCAACTTGAGTCCAGGTACTTGCAATTGTACGCACAGCTGATGAAACACTAATGCCATTAGTAGCATCACCGTCTTCGTCAAGCATCATTAGAAAACGAACAATATTTTGTACTTCAGTAGTACTTGAAGAAGCATTAGCAACTAAGTCGATAGGGCTCACAACTGATTTACCCGACGATGTACCGATAACCACACCACCAATTGAGAAAGTCACCGTTTGACCCACTTCATATGTAAAAGTGCCGTTTGCATCTGTTAATCCAGTTTGATTACCTGATACAAAGGTGATCCCTGAAGCGTTTGAATCTTTAAACTGCCCTGTTGCAATAGTTGGGGTATCGGGATTCCCACCACCACCACCGCCACAACTGGCAACTGTAAGCATTATTAGTAATGTAAAACTTGATTTTATAAACATTCTAAATTCCTATACCCATATAAAAGAGAGCAGTATTTTTAAAATATACCTGCTCAAATATCACTCATAATTAGTAAGCATGTAACATTTCGTAACATTCTGAAAAGTTAAAGATATCACGATGAATAACTATACAAATACTGTATATTTTTATTTTGTGAAGCTGATCACATAAAAACACATAAAAGTATGTTTCTGATAAATATCACTATTAGATGTAATAACGCGCAGCAGAAATTATTCTATTCAGCAATCATTGTTAAACAACTAGCACTTTAAATATATGGTCGGGACGAGAGGATTCGAACCTTCGACCCCTGCTAGCCCATTGTAGCGCGCTGCAAGGCTGCGCTACGCCCCGAAATCTGCCCCTTTTATCAAAATAAAGGACGTATCTTGTAGCAACGGATGATAGAAGGCTGGAATGTAGAGTTCAAAAATATTGAGCAGTTTAACGCGTCACCAGAAACTTCTAAATTGAATTTATGAACAACAAGGTGACTATCAATATACCTCAGCAGAAGGAAAACTCTCAATTTGCTATATAATATTTAGTGAGCTTAGAAACCAGATTAAACCGGTTTCAGTAAATATTGAAGTTACTTTTAGTGCTAAAGAAAAAATATCTATGTGGTTACTAATAGATTTGTATATGAAAATGCTAAAGATATCAGTAATATTATTCAATGATATTTTTCATATTCAAATCTACAATCAAAAAGAGTTATGTGCATTATGGCTACAGGTATCTCTATCAAAGTTTTAGTTGTCATAAGATCCAGCATAAACTGGATCTCTTAACATTTCTTGTGCAACAACTATGTAGCAGCTTTTTTATTAAACTAAAATGAACTGCCAAAGTTTTCTTTGTAGCGCGCTTTAAATTCATCCATAGTGAAAGCATGATTTTGTGTGCCGTGCGACTCGATTTTAATAGCGCCCATTAATGAAGCAATACGTCCGGTTGTAT
>Ga0316207_10002212_pt1 | contig 20738 bp, 13 predicted proteins | sample 6weekpyrite_MG_FD_204943 | JGI IMG/M metagenome (GOLD analysis project Ga0316207, IMG submission 204943) | Microbial mat bacterial communities from mineral coupon in-situ incubated in ocean water Damariscotta River, Maine, United States -... | ecosystem: Environmental > Aquatic > Marine >...
GCAGAGCAATTATAAGAGTGAGGTGCTTGGGCGGGATAACGCTGTGAGTCACGGCAACTTAGCTTTCCATCATTTGGTTTTTAATAAATATTACTGACTTTCACCAGACTTAATCCATAAGTATGTAACGGCTCTGGATAGTTTTCTCCATAATGAGTATAAATGCAAATTGTTTACATTTTGATAGGATGATGAGCAACAACTAAGAAGAGAGTTTTAAGTCGGTTGTATTTCATACCTCGCTTGCACTATTTTAGGTTAGTGTACAGATACTAAAAAAACAAAAGGGCTTTCGCCCTTTTGTTTTTTACAAGTAAAGTGTGCATTTCTTTAGTCACCTTTATTTGGCTTGTTAAAAGGATAATAACCAAAAAATGCAGGTAAATTTAAGTCACTTACAGAATATGAAAGCAAGTCCACTGCTTCATGCAATCCTAGGGTTGGATTCTGATAGTCTGTAAATCCTGGCATAATACTACCAGGGTGACCAAATCGAATTTTATGTAAGGTCTCCCATGGATTACCTTGCGCATAATCAGCAACGAAAACATTAGGAACTGTTGCCAGGTCACCATCATCCAGGTCTCTCAAAGTACCGTCAACCCCGTGACATGTTCCACCACAGCCCCCAGCAGTTACTTCCAAATTATAAAAATCTAACCCATGTACAGGATCACCACCAGGAACCGTTTTGTCAGCTAGGTTAATAAAATCATTGGGCGCCTTGCCACTCATTGCTTCCGCTTGCACCTGTGTCACCATGCGAGTTAATGCATACAAGTCCATTTCAGTCAGCCATTGACTAAATCCATGATCACCAGCTGTGGTGACTGTGCCTGAGTGTAAAAAGTCATAAATTGCCACAGGCTCTGTCAACATTGGATGAACGCCATTAGAGAGGACAAACCCTTTGATACCTGTTTCATAGGAACCACCCGGCGTACCATAAGCGCCATCCACACCAACATAATCCCAACCGTGACAGGATTTGCAACGCCAAGTCGTATCACCAACTTTTGGTGTTAAATTAGTTGCTAGGGGTGTCCAAAGAGCGTGGTCTACTCCCACGATGTCTGGCGGGACAACTAGCGGCAGTGTTTCATCAACATCAGTCCACCATTTATCATATAAGATTCCTCCACGAGCTAAATTCAAACCCGATTGATCAGGGGTCGCTGCATCCATACCTGCTTGATACATTCTAAAATCAAATGTCGTTGTTGTAGGCACCAAACCATTTTGCGCATAGGCCACAATATCCACAGCGTATTGAATTAAGTCACGATCCGCTAGCGAAGCAAAGTCATGTACACCGGCCATATAAGGTGAACTGCCTGGTTGTCCAAAACGAATTTTATGTAAGGTCTCCCACGGATTTGAACGAGCATACGTATCGACAAACTTATTTGGCATTGTCGTTAAATCGCCGTCCACAAAATCAATGGCCTTACCTGCTTCACCATGGCAATCAACACACCCGCCATCGGTTGCTAACATGGCATAATGTGTTGCACCATCGGCTTCTATGCCTGTGGTCAAACGCGTTGCATCATCAATGAAGTCACTGGGCGCACGCACCGCGACAGCTTCCTCCTGGATAGTTGTTACGAATTTTGTTAAAGCATAAAATGCCATTTCATCCTGAATTACACTGCCTAAGCCATGGGGTACATTACCTAACATGCCGCTGTGTAAAAAATTATAGATTTCTTCCGGTGTGGTTAGCGTTGGCTGTGGGCCATCAGTAATTGGGATTAAGCCTTTTATCCCGGTTAAATATGAACTCGCTGGATCGCCATATACACCCGCTGCACCACGATAATCCCAGCCATGACAGGACTTACAACGCCACGTTGTCTCTCCGGATTTAGCTGTGTTCGTTGCCGGCCAGAGTGGATGCGTCGTTGCTAGCTCAGCGGGTGGCGTTGGCATCATGGTGCCATCTTGCAATGACCACCATTTATCATACAATCGCCCACCCCATACTAGATCTGCCATATCATACATCGCTTGATCAAAAGGCGTTGCAGGGACTGAAACAGGGACTAAACTCGTTTGTGCATAGGCAATCATATCGATCGCCATTTGAATTGTATCCTGACCAGCTAAGCTAGCGATTTCGTCCAAGCCTGTCATAAACGGTGTGCTACCAGGTTGGCCAAAACGAATTTTATGTAAAGTCTCCCAAGGATTGCTTAACGCATAGGTATCAACAAATTTATTGGGTAATGTCGTGGTATCTCCATCCACAAAATCCAGCAAACGGCCATCATCGCCATGACAGGCTGCACAACCACCTTCTGTTATAGCAAGTGCAAAATGGGCAGCACCATCCGCCTCTATTCCAGTAGTGGCTTTAGTCGCATCATCGATAAAGTCATTTGGCGCACGACCTACTGCAGCTTCATCTCGCATGGTGAAAATGAATTTGGTCAATGCATAAAACGCCATATCATCATTGACCAACGCGCTAAGCCCATGTGAAATATTATTGACCATTCCATCATGAAGAAAGTTATAAACCTCTTCGGGAGTCACTAAGGTGGGTTGATCTCCGTTAGGAATAGGCAACAAGCCTTTTATCTCGGTAAAATAAGAACTCGCTGGATCACCATAAGCACCTGCTCCCCCGCGATAATCCCAACCGTGACAAGACTTGCACCGCCAGGTGGTCTCACCAGCCTTAGCAGTATTGGTTGCAGGCCATAATTCATGAGTTGTTGCTGTTTCTGCTGGTGCCGGACTCATGGTGCCATCGTTTAATGTCCACCACTTATCATATAGACGACCACCCCACACTATATCTGCCATGTCATACATCGCCTGATCAAATGGCTCTATTGGCATCGTACGATTAGATAAAACGAAATCTTTTTGATTGGTTAGAATTGGACGCTCCTCACAAGCTGTGAGTAAGACGACACTGAATAAGACGATTAATAATATAACGCACACACGTTGCATAAGACTCACCCCCGGCCTGCTTTATCTTGCTTCCCTTCACATTTTCAGACACCGCTTAACAACAAGAGCTATTTTTTTTAATGCAGAATGAGGGTCAATTAATTGCAACGTTTCAATCAAACGATCGTTAAACTATAAACGCTTACAACTTTTTATCGATTACTCTACTGCTTTTGATATTATTAAGACGGGTTATTCATTTTTTATTATTATGCATAATCAATAAACCTTTTCCTCGATTCATGATTATGTTTACCTACGATTATTTAGGTTCTAATTCGGATTTGCAATAGACAAGTGCTGAAATTTTGTAATATTCGGTGAGTTTTTAGGCCAACCTGAGTGTATTGGAATGCTGTAGTTTAAACGTATGAATATTTATAAGTTTACGATCAGATAATACTTATTTTAATGTATTACAAGAATATTATTACATTTATCTTTATAATGTGATTCGTCAAGAAAATGTGCCTAGTGAAAATACACCAACTTGGTGAAATATTAATGAGTGTAAAAGGCGCCTTTATAAGTTAATTTTCGTTATTGAATTCTATTAGATGAGTGTCTTACAAAAATATCAGCAAACTATGCTGCATATCCTCCTTTATCTTATGTGACGACAAATCCCTGCAAAAAAACCTGGTAGGAAATTTTTTCTATTTATGCTAAACATGAATTTATCATATCAATTTTGAATAGGCTTTATAACAATGAAAAACTATACTTACAGCAATGCAAACATTGAAGTAACCTTTGACCAGCGTAAATGCTGTCATGCAGCACATTGTTTTAAAGAATTACCGGATGTTTTTGATGGGGATATCGATCCACCTATTCGCCCAGATAATGCCTCAGTAGAAGAGATTATTCGGGTTGTGGAAATGTGCCCTTCCAGTGCGCTGACCTATCGTTGTATTAATCCTTCTTACATGGATGAACAAACGCCAGCTAAGAATGAAGCGGTGATGTCACCGCGAAGCCCTCTATTTTTAAGAGGTGACTTTCTGGTAAAAAACGAAGGCCAGATGAATCGAGTCGCCCTGTGTCGTTGTGGCGCGAGCAAGAGCAAGCCATTTTGTGACGGCAGCCATTTTGGCATAAAGTTTAAAGGGCCTGCCGAAGCGGCGGAAGACGATATAACAGAATTCGAATCAACAGGACAAGTAAAACTAACCCCCATCGAGAATGGACCTGTGGCGTTCTCCGGTAAACTCACATTTAAAACACGTACTGGCTCTGTGCAATATTGTCGAGAGAAAGGCGCGTTGTGCCGCTGTGGCGCCAGTGAAAACAAACCGTTTTGTGATGCCAAGCATAGAGAAATTGAATTTTCAACAAATACTTAAATAACGCCTATTTACTATAGACATTTAACTAAGTATTACAGACTTATTTTTAATATTTTTAAAAGTTTTTCTTTTTCCTTAGTCTGATTCAAAGCTTCAATTATTTTGTTAAAAACTTGTGCTGCAAATTTGGGATGTTTAGCATAAGGTGTTGGCTTTGGTGGCTTCCAACCACAAGCTTTAATTACATCATTTTTGAATTGCAATCCAATAAAACCGTCGCCACCGATTGCCTCTAAGAGTTCTTCTACTTTTTCATGCTCTGGTTTTCCACCCACTTTAATAAAATCATCTTTATCTATGTTATGTAACATTAAATTCTGACCCTCACAATTATCAATCACTAAATTATGGTATCGTCCCAATAGATGACAATCTTAAATTGATGGCGATCTAGTACTTGTAAGTTATTGAATTTATGTGCAAACGCTTTTTAATATATTTGAATTATTTTTACGTTGTGAAGTGTAATGCTGGACACTCACAAAAAACGCATTTTTTATAAAAGACCACTTATTTAAAGACCCTAAAACGCATGTATCAAACCAAGAGATATCGTTTTAATGTCATTATCCTGCTCAAAATTATCCGACAAAAAGTTACCATAATTGGCTTCTGCTTCGTTATAAACCAGTGTAGAACTCAAGTAGATTTGAGTTTTTTTGGCAAGACTGTAAAACCAACCCGCAGCAATCATCCTTGCATGATCTGGCATATCGTAAAACTTACTAGACTGTGTGTAGGTAAATCGCAAAGAGTGTTCTCTTATTTTATGGACTATACCAAGTTGCCATGCATAACGTTGCCAGCCATCAAAATACGTGTCGTCCTGAAATTGAATTCTTTCACCAATGATAGAGAGCATCGTGTTTTCAAAGTGAAACATTGCACCAGCGATATGTGCATTGCTTTTATCAATCGGTAAGGCTTCGCTATCATGTGATTCCTGATATTGATCCACATTCCAATGCTGCTCAAAGCCATAGGCCAAGTCAACATTTCCTAACCGATACTTCAGGCTTAAACTGATTATTGGCCATTGATTGTGTTTGCTTTCGTCAATATCACCAGCGGCAATATTAAATTTTAAACCATGATAAGAAGGACTAAAGTAAAGAATGCTATTTGGGATACGTGTGTGATAGATATTATCGTGATGATCAAACCGAGTCGAGAGGCCTGCTACCCTGCCGAAAATAGCACGCATGTCACCAATAATATGGTTGAAGGGATCCCAACTGTGCACCGCTAATTTGTAAGGCGAATTATGCTTCCCAAAAACCAGGTTACCATACTCTGTTGCGATTCCAACAAAGGAGTCGCGCCCACCAAATTCACTCTCGTTGCCAAAATGACTCTCTTCGTCATATCGACCAAGGTTTGTTAAATCAATACCTGATTCAATTTGCCAAAATAAATTAATTTTCGAATCAATTTTTTTATGTCCACGTATCCCAAAACGAGAGCCGCTACTACTTAGAAAAGCAAACCGATCACTAGATTCCACATGATCTTCATCCGCTGCCTCGGTGTCATCTTCCGAGTGAGGCACTGAATTATATGTGGTGGACATGAAAAGCCGGCCATACAGTTCAATTACATTATCACTGGTTTTGACATTACCCACCTCGTCACCATGGGTATAAGTATCCGCCTGAAGAGTAAAAGAACCATGATCCTCATGCCCTACTTGAGCTTGAACACTACAAGCAATTCCTACAAATGTAAGAATCGCTGTGATCCATTTGGAAAATAAACGAAAAATCGACATACAACCTCCCCACGTAAGTCACTTTACTCTTTGTTTTTATTATATTTTTTATCTAGACTCATCAAGCAACCAGAAAGTGACTGAATGCAATTGGCTAGACTGAGGAAATAATAAACAGCAATATGTTTGAAATCAAATATATTATTCGACTTGCAGGTGACTTTTACCGATAAATTTGTGGGGTAATAAGGGGACACTCAGTAAAATACTAGCTAAAGTGAGTAATAAAAAACGAAGCTGATTTAAAGAACGATCGCTGCCGTCAAAAATATCAGCACCATAATCACACCAAGTAACACTAATACAAAGAATAAATAACTTGCTAGCTTGAATAAAATGTTTAGGGAGCTAGCGGGTGACAAATCAATAAAACGTTTTTTTACTACCACAGGAAGGCCCACTGCGCAGGTGTAGGCAATGGTTTTAAAAAGGCTCAAAGGATAGCTGGAATAAATCGCACGTTCTGCATCACTGAAAAATGGTGCTTTAAACCAGGTGTTATCGAGTCTTTTCGGTAAAGTGAAGTGTAATAGATGTAAAACCAGCAGTAGAGCGGGTATGCCATAAGTCATTATGGAAAATGCCAAAAGGGCTAGTTCTTTCATTATTTATTAAATACGTTTGCACAAACCTGATTGATAGTAGAAAAATGTGCTACATCAACCTCTTCTCCTAGTGAAGTATACAGTTTTGCCGCACCTTTGCCACCTCCGTAAGAAGCTGCCACACCGCCTGCGCCAATCACTAAGGCGGCAACCCAGCCAACGGGGTTGCTGGCTATTAAAATACCAACGACCGCACCGTATACTACGCCAGTGGCTGTGCTCCCCAAAGTTTCGTATATTATTTCATTTTTCTTATGAATAGTGCTTGCGTTTGCTACTTGATGACAAGAAACACCCAGGCCAACAACGGATAACGCAACACCACCTTTTGAGGCGACTTTTGAGAGTCTTGAAAGTCGATTGTAATTGTGCGTAATCTTGCCAGTCGGTGCAGCATTAGCACTTCGGTTGATGCGAATTATTTCATGAGGCTTCTGTTTTCCGTATAACAGTTTATTTACGGGCCCCAGGTTTCTTTGAAGCTGGTCTAATATTTTCCTTCTCGCATAATCATATTGACCTTTAGTGATTCGTCCTGCTTTGTAGGCTTCATATTTTGCTTTTATTTGATTTAATGCAGGTGCATTCGTTTTAAATAGCGTATCAATTGAGGATGCAGTCATTGTTGCGCTGCCTAGCCCTAGGGTAGTGCTTAAATAAAAAGGTGCTAAGGCTTGTAGCGCGTCTTGTTCTTCGCTTGACTTTTTGGGCCAATCTTCTAGTAGTTGTTTATACAATACTGCACTGGGGTCTTCACCGTAATCGGCAGTACACACCCCCATTTGTTCTTCAAAATAATGTTGAGATAAAAATTCATTGCTGGCTTGCGCTGCTGCTGGTACACGTATGAGTATAGCTTGCCCAGGGTAAATTTTATTAACATCGGTAATTTGGGGGTTATCTTGTTTTATGGTTTCCAGGTACTCATTAAGATTTGAGAGTTGGAGAGCTTCTTTTCCGAAATATTTTTGTAAAATGCCACTCAAGTTGTCCCCAGTAGTAACGCGATAAATAACCTTGTCATAGTTTGTTGTCATTATAGATGGAGTCCAGTTTTAATTTGTTATTGTAAATATGTATTGTATTGGAATATTCTAAAAGAATATTAATATATTGATAGTGAGGTAGATCACAGGTTGTTGCCAATGCTGGCATGATCATGTGGGCATCAATCTTCAAACGGGCTCTGACCAAGTAACACTATTGAAACCCCAATAAAATCACTATTTTTCAGATGCTTAACAGGCTTTGCACGTCGGTTTTTGGCCCAAGTTTTCCTTTTCTTCAGTATACACAGTACAATGTTCTCTATGTTAAATTCGTCCATAAAAAAAGCTTTGCCACTGATCTTGTGTATTGTATTTAGCGCTTGCGCAATACATCAGCCCGATAAGCAGTCACATCATATATTGAATGAGTATACAAACAATTTGACGGACAGTGATCGTCAATCAGCAAATGGGTTCATTAATTTTTTACGTTCAGAAGTGTATAAAAACGGTGAGCTGGATAATTTTCCAGAATTTGCTGTGATTCTCTATGACGCAAAGCCAGAGCATATATTACTTAGTTTGGGTTTCAATACAAAACGCGACTGGGTTGATATGGATATTGGCTTTAGCGCACCAAATCGCATGCTAATCGTCGAAAAAACCAAGCAATGGCCAAGATTTGTTTTGAACGTTGGTTTACCCGGGGCAGGTGGTGTAACAACACAAACCGCAGAATTGGCTGCATTAGGTGTCAAGCAAGTTTTGCATATAGGCACTGCCGGACTGTTAAGTGATCGCGCATCAGGTAGTAAGATTTTACTGGGAGAAAATGCCTATAAAGATGGCGCCGCGGTAATGTTATCCACGCCGGATAGTCATGGTATTTTAAAATTAGCCAAGCCAGACCTTAATCTAGCAAATCGTATAAAACGCATAGGCAATGGACGTGTTGAAATGGCAACGGGATATACAATTCCAATATTTTACTATCAACCATCAAAGCTGTTAGCTGAACTTGTTCAGGTTGGAAAATTTAATGATGGGCCATTGATTGATTATATGGAAATGGAACAAGCACCCTTTTATCAAACCTGTCAACTTGCACGCATTGCCTGTGCAAGCTTAGTCATCGGGTCTGATCGTACCTTTTTTAAAAACGGAAAAATCGCAACGGACTATTTCAATCACGATATACAAGCTAGAAAAGCAGAAGCTTTAACTATCGCACTAGATGTTTTCACTGAATTGAGAGAACTCTAGTCAGAGTAGAACAAGAGAATAATGGCCCTGGCCCATTTTACAAAAATCAATAATATGCCATAGCAATACAAGTGTCATTTGAAAAGCGTAGTTTTTTGGGTGTCCGCGACTTTTTTTAATACTGATGCGGCCCCATTTTTGTGGGGAGCAAGTATCTTTGAAGGTAATTTAGGTGGGTGTCCCACTAGTGCAATGTTTCATTAGATTAAAACTTTGTATTGCTAATCTGTAAAAATTAGGATTTGGATCTGATCTTGAATTAGAAAATTCTTAAGTTTAAAGTAACTAAAAAATTAAGTATCCCAATATTTCAATCAACAGTATCTAAAAATATACAAATGTGGCGATTTAGAGCATTCAGTTTATCCATCAACAACAACCACAGTTAACCAAGGGAGGGACATTCACATTGTGGCTAATATTTGATATGTAATAACTCTATTCCACACATAATATTCAAACTTTATTTAACCATTATCAAACGCCACAAATCATAAAACAGCGATATTCATATTTGCAGCATTTTTCTTACACTGATCGTATTTTAATATTTTACTAGAAGATGCAATTAATAAATGGGAATAAAAATTATAAATCGTTTCCTCGCTAATATCGGATTCCTCTGCATTAATAATTTCATCTAACTGATCCATTATCTTAATATTTTTAAGAAACGAGTCTCTTAGGTTAAAATACTCTATTGCACCACAAATTAAAAAAAACTTACCACGCCTATACATACCTGGTCGAGCAGCTTTGAACCCACTTAAATTAAAATCTTTCGCATAACTATTTATGACGCCCTGAACATTCAATGGAAAATAATAATCATCGACCCCATCATGGTATACCCTTATATTTCCTGGCTTATTCGGCTCATCATCTTGATTTTTGCAATATGATATTGCTTCAATACCATAACCTTTCCCTCCCAAGGAGTAGTGCATAAAATAGTGAAACTTTCCTTCTTTTCTTTTTTCTCTTTTTTCAAAACTAGCATTAAGTTTTCCAGAAAAAATATAATAATCCCCCCCTATTCCCGCCTCTCCCTTTTTTGCATAAACATCCTCTTCGAGGCATGACTTATTATTTTTTAGTTTGCTCAAGTCTAACTTTGCAAAATGATTTTTACTGAAACTCCCAAACTTTCCACTTAACGCCCTTACGTTATCTAAATCAACTATTTTTTTCTTTATCTCAACATATTTTATTTTATAATTTCCTTGCTTAAATCCAGACCAGCACTCCGACACAAACGTTGTTTGGTTTGTTTTCCGCTCTCCTAACTCATATGGCATAAAAGTATATTCAGAACAATCCCCCAAATTTTCCCTGTGAGCCACTACACCATATCTTCCAACACCATCTTTCCCACCGCTATTTGATGTCAGTATTAACTTTCTCTTTCCTAGGGCTATTGGGTCTCCACACCCCTCTTTTTTTGCACAATAAGGAATATTGTTTGCACTATTAACAAAGATATATGACCCATGTTCATTATTAACTTTTACAACATTATTCTTTAGTACAAACATCTCCATTCCATATTCCGATATTACGGGGTAATAATCTCGCCCTTTATACGAAATTGTGTAGGGAAGTAAATTGGTAAAAAATGTTCCAACTGGATAATAAATTAAATCATCGTACTGACGATTTAGTTTCGCTGCGTCACAATTAATTTTTAACGCAACACCACTTTTTACAGAGTAATAGTACTCACGCTTCAGTTTAGGAAAGCGAGTTGGGGCAACAAAAACCTTTTTAAACCAATCAAAAAATTTACTTTCATCTGTAATGTTTGTCTTATAGCGTTTAAGTCCTTCGCAAATATCTACATCAGCCTTTACCGTATTGGGGATAAAAGTAAGATTAAATAATGTAAGCACAATAACCAAATACTTATTTTTCATAAAGTTCAGTTCAGTACTCAATGACAATGGTAACCACCTCTACCATTTGGATGACAACCATTCCTATCTTTTTGACCATCATGAAATATCATCGAGTCCAATTGAAACCGATTATAAATGATATCCTTATTGCTATTTAAGTTCTCGGTTGCATTTCCTGAAACAGGAATAAAAACAAGATGGAGCAAAATTATTCCGGTTAAGTGTTTCATGTATACCTCCCAAACAATATAGATTCAAATATATCAAAATATTTGGAAGGAAAAATGACACACAAATTGTTTACAATTGCATGAAAGATAAGATCACACCGAATGGCTCCCATCCCCTGGGAAATATTTATTATTATGTTTTTTATTTTAACGACCGCCCTTGGTCATTAACTATGAAGTAAAACACACTTGCAGCGAAAAGGGAATATGCAATTTGCCTCTAATAATTCAGAATAGAGAATTTTGTCAAACTATCAAATGAAATTACTTAGAGAAACACTCAATTGTTTTAGTCAATGTTATACCCACTTAAGCCTGGGGTTAGTGGGACACCCATCTAAATTACTGTCACCAGAGTTTACAATTCCAACAAGTTATACTCATACCTCGTAAATATTTTTTGGATGTCCCCAAATTTTAACAAAACGTAAATATACTCTAAAGTCATGGATTAATTATTAGATTCCGCGTAGATTTTTGTGTATATAGTTATATTCAAATCTTCAATCGAAATATCTCTATCGGATATCTTCCCAAGGCGTACTGAAGCTTTATCACTAAATTCAATACTTTGATTATGCTCTTGGAAAGCAAAATTTTCCCATGATGCTCGAAATAAAACTTTGGTTTCTACTTTGATAGGTCTCGGATACACTAATGAATGAGTATTTATATACCAGCTAGTATTTCCTTCAAATTCAGCTCTTATTATCTCATACGATACCTTTCCAGTATCCCACAACTCTAGATAATTATTAACGTTCTCTTCGGTAAAGTTTTGGCCATATAAATTCCGTTTTATTTGAAGCTCATCAATATATGCATTGGGGATTTTAGTGTACTTAATTGCGAAAATAGTATTTTTACTATTTGACTCTTGAACAAAACTCGTATAATTATTATTCATTCCTTGATTTGCATAACCAGCACTCACGGTATTTATACTATCGACCACAAGACTTCCACCAACATCTATTTCTTGAGATGCTTCGTTAAAAAGTGAATATTCAATACGCACCCTCCCGGCTATTTTTTCAGACACTACAACATTTCCAGGAACAGAATTAATCCCCCATGTAGTGTAGTAATTGGATAAGTAATTAGTTGAAAATTTGAGTCTTTCTATTGCAGGATCAGTAACTGATACTCTTACTTTTATTCTCATAACTTCCGCATACGAAAAAGCGCTTTTGACAAAATAGTCAACCAAATTCAATCCAACATTAAAGTCAGATTCCTCACCCCTAGTGAGTTCAAACTCAATGTCCAGATTCTGTAAAGCTTCACTTTCTGTCGCTTCTTTTTCTAGCTCACTATACGTAATATCTTCAATGTTGTGAGTATAATTTTGAATAGATCGATCTTCTTCATTTAGAATAAAAACATCACCAATGTTTACTGCCTGAAAACTACGTAAAGCAATTGCATCATTACCTGCTTCTTTAGCCACCTCTTCCCTTATATTTCGTAATTCCTCCAGCGCATCAGATACACCTTTCGATCCAGTATTTCTATTTTCTGTATTATCGTCGTTATTATTACCATTAAATAAATCACACCCCTGTATTGAAAACATAAGGCACAGATAGAACGTTATACGAATTAAATTTAAACACGTCATGAAATTACTTTTCTCAATTTTATTTAAAAAGGGTAAAACCACCATCTCGTACCATAGTTTCTGGTAATCACGATAAATGGAATATTTATGGTAAAATCTTTAAGGAAGGAAAAATGAAATAATGCAGTTAAACCTGCGAGACAAACAAGCACAACGCCCCAATCCGCTCCCCGTCGAGGCTTAACTATTATTGTTATTATGTGTACAGATTAATGAATTTCCTTATTCATTACCTGTTAAGTAAATCACATATTTAAATAAAAATAAACTAATTTGAGTTACAGCTCTAATAAGGAGTTAATAAATATAAATTAACAATTGATTCCTTGAAACACTCCGCTAACCATTTAATTTGCTCGAATGCCTTGCTAATTTTGATGCTAGTCATCAATACCTACATGTGTTAATTCATTAAGCCGGCCAATAAACCTTTACCAATGGCAATAACAACCTTGTCTCTGTATCCATATTCTCATAATGCTCGATGACAGCCTTCACAAGATCATCCATATCCATCAATGTTATCGGAATATTAGCCCTTTCTGCCTCATATTTTGCATCTTTCGTAAAACCACCGGAACTCACATACAAGCCCTTATCATCTTTATGACGCCCTCCCAAGAAACTACGTATTTCTTGTGATCCCATGGAGCCTTTTCTATGTTTGCATTCCACAACTATTCTAGGTGGTTCAAACCCGAAGCCATCTGGGGAGGCGAGTATATCCACTCCTCTATCTGCACCAGGTGGAGATACACGTGTTTTGTAACCCATGGCTCTCAACAAGCCAGCCACGAGGTCTTGATACTCATAAGGGTCTAAACGACTAATTTTGTCTTTGATATGTTCACGAGACTGTTCTCGAACATCTTCAACCAGTATTTCTTCTTCGCCTTCATCTGCTTCTTGTCTTGGACTAACAGGGCTGCCCTTTAAAACTGCTTCGATTTCCTCTGCGGCAAAATCAGGAACTAAAAAGAGAGTTAAGGTAGATCCCAAGCGATTTCTGGTCGACGAGGAAAATACATCGCGCTCAACCTCGCCCTCCCACTGCACAGGATGTGTATTTTCAAAAGGGCTTAAGACGTCTGGCAGATGTTTATAGGGGCCTGAAATTGTGCCGACTAAATATATTCGTCGGCTGGAGTCATAGGTGATGACACGATCACCAACATTTAATTGATCACGGAATCGTATTAATTGACTGGCGGAGGATTGGCATTTACCACCAGACCAATCCGGCCATTCCTTTTTAACCACCTCCAGAATTGCCGCCTTATCGTTGAAATGCGATAAATCACCTACATCCTCCCAGCCAATGGCGACAACACCTTTTTCTTTAAATTCGTCTGCTAGTCTGCCGCCAGAAGACGCTCTTACCATCCACATTGGTTTACTAGTCATTTATTTTCCTCTTAAATTCCAAGCAACAAAGGAGTCGCAGCTATTTTTGGTGGCGTCCCGACGTTTAACGTCCTTAACTATATACGGTCCTTCAAGTTTTCGTAATTGAACAATTATTGATAAAGACTCTGCCCCCTATAATTGTTTACGTTTTACTAACCTGCCCTCGCTTAGTTGAATCGATAACAATCACATCTATAGCCTCGACACCAGGGTACTGATCAGAAATATTTTGCCAATATTTTGTTAATTCAGCTGCGAGCTCATCCAACTTAGTTCGACGACCGTTTATTTCCCATTTCTTTTCAGACACTTTTCCTTGCCAAACTAATAACATCACACCACACCCTGCACTTGCTTCTCTTAAGTAATCCCCAACTAATTGATTACGTAGTCGTTCACAAAGATCGGGGCCAGACCAATCTTTATCAAGTATTTTCAGCTCAATGGGTACTGGCGAATGGACATAAGTATTGTGCAACCAAATATCCATGCGTTGACTATTAGCGAGTTCTGGTTCCTGCGCAGTAATATATTGGTCACGACAGCTCTGGCCAAGCCAGCCTGCGATCAGCGTTCGCATTTCTGTTTCGCTCTCGACACGTTGCCACGTCTTCCAGGGGCTGTCGTTTCCATATTCCAACCAGTTTTTCAGGTCGCCCAAACGCTGCACAGCTAATTCAAATAGCTGGCGATGTGTTGCTGGAGTGATTTTTTGCAACTTATCAAATGAATAAACCTGCTCAGCAGTCCATGGCTCTAAATCTCCATCCTCTTCAGCTCGCTTATAAGCCTGCTTTGCCATCCAAGGACGATAATCAGGATCAGGATGTTCACGAATAAGTCTTTCTATTGCAGAGAAACTCGCTTTACCAGGAATTTCTGATAAAAGATTAAATAGCCTATTTCGAGCATCCTGGGCATCATCGCGCAGTTCAGGGGTATAACTTCCACCTCCTAAGCGATTGATATCTTCTTTTGCTCGAATATGCTTGTGCATTAAAATATATAAAGATTTCAAATGAACTGCCGTTTTAAAGCACCCAAAATTGGAAATGCTTTCTCTTTGGTGTCGCTCTCCCATCAAGGTAGTGGCAAAAATCTGTGCAGCTCTTGTAGCTGTTACTTTGTCTAAACTAGAAATCCATTGATCAAAAGCAGGTATACCATCTTCAGGCTTACAATCCACAAACAAAGCGTACCACCAAGTAACAACATCCACATTGGTTGCAATAGCTATTTCTTGTCGGGCTAAAGCCTCAACTACTTCTGCGCTAGTTCCCCCATTCACTAGTATCTGCAGAAAATAATGACGATTGATATTTAGTTTTGTTTGGTTAGATTTTCCCCATTCGAGTAAAGTAGGTGCAATTGCACTATGAATCCACGGCGAATAATGAACCAAATCACTGATAATATAGTGCATCGGCGCATTATCCTCTGTGTTTTCCAGTTCCCAGAATAATTCCTTAGTAACAGCCTCTACGGTCACATCTGGAAAGTATTTGTAAATTTTCTCAAACCAACTGGGAAACCCGTTGAGCTCCCAAGTAATATAACGTAAGGCATGACACGCTTCAGTCTCACCCAAATTAGCCAAAAAGCTATCCTCCTCAGCCTCTATCTCAAGTCCAGCCATAGCAAAAATCAAAGACCAAGGAATGGAATTGTCTTTTCTCGTCCCATCAGAACGAAGTGCAGGCAAATAACGACGCCAATGTTTGACCGCAGCATCACGATAAGCTAGGGCAACTTCTTCACCGAATTCTTTAGACAGTGCCTGCCAGTTTTTATAATCATATCGATCTGTTGAAGCGCTACTCCCATCCAATTCCTGCATTAACCAATATTGATCATTGCTCAATTCACCTGGCTTAAGGTTCGGTGGATTTCGAACCCGATCGGGATTTTTTCGTAACTTATAGATCCAAGAATCTCGAGCCTGCTTTTCTCGCTCTTCCCTAATTTTCCGTTCGCGTTTATGATTTTCATCTTCTTCTCTATACTTTCGCGCCTCATCTGATTCTATGGGGGATAAATATTTCTCAAGCTGATTTTGTAAAACGCGATTGCCAGACACTGCATTTTGTAAGGCTGCCAATTCGTGTGCTGGTTTGTCTGCTTGTGAGTAAACGCGAAATGCCGAACTAAGCGCAACCAAGCGATCATCTTGCAGTGGCCGTGAGCGTATATAGTTAATCAATCTTGGTAAGCTAGAAGTATCGAAACTCCAAAAATGACCAAGCCATGAAATTGACCAGTCATCAACAAATGGGTCACTAGATTTTGAAGCTTTATTTTCTCTCGCTTGATTCACACTAGCCCAATAGAGCTCATCATTTAACTCAGGCCAACTAGGAATAAGAGTTTGTAATTGGATTTTATATTCATCTAAGTCATGATCATGCCAGTGTCGTAAAGCAGGAACCATTAACATTGTCGAGAGAAATTCATTTCGGAATACCACACTACACTTTGCCTCGACCAATCTTTCTATCGCATGTATAGCAGGACCAACTAGCCACGAGTACTCCTTCGAAACACGACACTCTCGCCGTTCGACATAGGGAGGAATCGTTAGAAAAGCATACACCCCTTCAACAAATTGAACCGCAGGCTGCTGATCACCCGTTATTGGCAAGCGTTTTACAAATTCATGAAACGACCGGCTTAGCCCAGTATATTTATAACGATCATAAGGCTGAAGCTTGCCAATAGAATTTATTAACAGGGTAATACTAGTTACATCTTCGGCTACAGTTTCTTCAAGCAATTCAGCGAGTAATTCACGAGGTATTTCTACCTTATCTTCGTTAAGCTTTTGCCATAAACAATTTTTCTGATCAACGGAACCACAAGTCATAGTCGCGCGTACTGCGGCTATTCTTGCGTATATCCCTCTCTGACTGTCTGTTGCAATATCTATAAGGGAACCCACGCAGGATTCCATCATACCTTGCCATACCAATCTACCAAGAAAAAATATGGCTTCATCATTGTCGAAATGCTCATTAATTAGCTGTAGTGTATCGGTCGCTAGGTCTGATTTCGAAATGCGAGCAATTGAGCTGTTGTCTTGTGCTGAGCGATCATCTTTATCTAGAGCGATTCGCTGAACAATATCTCTCAACATCTTCTGCCTTTCATACAAAGGTAAATTAGACGGATCACCGCCTTCAATTGCTATTTCTGGCAGTATTTCCAAAGCCCTTCGGCAAACTTCATTATCAAATAAAATTAGCCACGACAAAATTGGCCGGAGCCTGGGAGTAACAATATCCTCCCCATACTGTTCACGAAAGAAAAGAGACCCAATGGCGTAGCGACTATTTCCAGTTTTTAGTAAACCTTCAAACCATTCAGCTGCAAGCAGTTCTCGTACATCCCTATGTCGAAATCGCACGGCGCCATAAATAATGTCGTTAAATATTCCTCGTTCTAAAAGTGCTCGAACATCTGCCGGCTCCCAATCTGATAAAACAATCTCGGCTTGAATACTGGTTTTGGATGAGTCAGAGTCAGGAACACTTATACCTGCATGACCAGTCAACACGACAGCAGCACTCAGGCGGCGTGCACCTTCTCGTGCTTTAGCTAGATTTAGTGGCTGCACTTCAGCGCGATTAATATTGTGTTTATCGGCTAACCGACTGTCAATGTTATGCTGGAGAAGCTCCAACCGACCACCCAATGCTTTGTCATCCTCCCATTTCGCTAGAATACCTTCGAGATCGAATGGACGCTCTGCCAAATTCCAGAGGTTAGCACGCTCGATATCATGTAACAGTTGATCTATATTTTTTGCCTCTCGTACCGTACAAAAGCGCTCTATTCTTTCTTTGTCGAGGTGAAGCATAGTGTAAATCTTAAGCGCACTGCCTGGATCTGTTTTATTGTTTGGTTCATCCTCGTCCTTCTGGGGTGCAGGCAAAAAAAGAATCTCATCCAGCAAACGTCTATCTGCTTCTGGCCGCCATGCATAAGGCCGACTAGATAGGTAAATATGTGCTCTATGTGAACTAGCTTTAATTGCTTTTGCAAAGAGACGTAATGCTTTTTCAAAACATTTTGGGCTTTCCAACCGCGCTTCATCGACTGAATCCAGGAAAAACCAGGCCTCGTCAGTCGATTTCAACCATGTCTGGTATTGCGACTCTTCACCGATTTCAAATGCTTGAAAAAAATCTGATTCAATATTCTCAATGCGAATAAAGAAAGCAGGTTTACCTTGGCAAGCTAGAACACTAGCGCGATGCCGCAATTCTTCTGTTTTGCCTGCACCGGCTTCTGCCAAAATTACACATCGAAATTCTTGATCAAGATCATCCCAAGCTTTTTGTTTGGAATACCCCCATGCAGAAAACATGTCATTGCTTACAACCTCATCTTCCCTTATCGAGAAAAGTGAAAATTGACGATCTAACGCTACATAGTTTTTCATTTATACAATTGCTTGCTCGACGATGGCGTCGGCGAGATGGATTTGGGTGGTTTGGGCGTCACTGACGCGGTTTTTTAGGGCATCGCAGAGGGCCATGAGTTCGTCGATTTTGGCGGCGATGCGGTCCTGTTCTTCTCGTGGCGGAAGTGGAACAAGATATGATTTTAACGCTTTACCGGTAAAATGTTGGATGCCTGCCCCCGTAAAATACGAAATAAGTCTCCCGTTATCTGAACTCTCACAAAGTGGTCATGGAGTTGATGGATTTATCTAGCACGATGAGCTTACAGGTCTTGGCATCCACACCCGTGGTTAACAACTCAGAGGTGGTGGCAATGACAGGGAACTTGCTTTCCGGGTCGATGAAGTTATCCAGTTCATCTTTGCCTTCTTTGCTATCGCCCGTGATGCGCATGACATATTTAGGGTTATCAATGGCCAGTTGCCCTGCGGCATTGGTAATGGCGACTCGCATACGTTCGGCATGGTCAATATCTTCGCAAAAGATGATGGTTTTTTGAAATGGGTCGGTTGCAAATAAGAGCTGCATCACTCGCTTTGCGACGAGTTTGGTCCGTTGGTTCAGAACCAGGATTCGATCCATGTCTTGCTGGTTATATTCGCGTTGCTCTATCTCCTGGCCCAGGTCATCTTTCATGCCTTTGGGCGGTGTCCAACCGAGCACGTCTTTATCAATATCAATACGCACCACTTTGTAAGGCGCAAGAAAACCGTCTTGTATGCCTTGCTTCAAGGTATAGGTATAGACCGGATCACCAAAATAAGTAATGTTTGAGGCGTATTCAGTTTCTTTGGGTGTAGCAGTTAAACCAAGTTGAATGGCGCTGTCGAAATATTCCAGAATTTCACGCCAAGCGGAGTCGTCTTTTGCACTACCACGGTGGCATTCGTCAATGACGATTAGGTCAAAGAAATCCCGTGATACAGTTTTAAAAATTTTATCTTCTTCATCAGGGCCGGTGAGGGCTTGATATAGGCCTAGGTAAATTTCGTACGAGGGATCTATTTTACGGTTTTTGACTTTAGTCATCACCGAGCCGAAAGGCTTGAAATCATTAACCAAGGTTTGGTCGGCGAGAATGTTGCGATCCACCAGGAATAATATGCGCTTGGCTTTTTTGGCCTTCCACAAACGCCAGATGATTTGAAAGGTGGTATAGGTTTTCCCTGTACCGGTAGCCATGACTAATAACAGGCGTTTTTCACCTTTGGCCACTTTCTCGATGACGCGGTTGATGGCTTCGGCCTGGTAATAACGCGGTTCTTTACCGGAGCCGTCGTCAAAATAGGGCTCAACGACTAACTCTTCCTGTTGTTCTTCTATGCCCCTGAATTGCTTGTAACGCTGCCACAGTTCTTGTGGGGAAGGAAATGCTTCCATAGGGAATTCGGTTTCGATATCTTCACCGGATTTAGGGACTTTATTATGAGAGGCAAAGCCATCACCGTTCGAGCTGTATGCACTGGGGACTTCAAGGATTTCGGCGTAGCCTAGCGCTTGTTGCATACCTTGGCTAATAGTGTGATTGTTATCTTTGGCCTCTATGACGGCAATGGGAACGCCCTTCTCTCTCTGTAAGACATAATCGGCGAACTTCTTTTTCTTTTTATTACGGGATGATAATTGACCGCGAACAATAACCGGGCCTGGGGTAAGGGTCACTTCTCGACGAATCTGGGTCATTTCATCCCAGCCGGCTTTAACAATGGCAGGCGTGATGAATTTGGCCTTGATATCAGATTCGCTGAGTTGTTTTTTTTCCTTAGAGTCCATGGTTATTTACCTATCACCGCACATTTGGAAGCGATGAGTTTTCCATCGATATCTATGTGTGCTTCGCCTTCTTTCTTTTCAGTTGGTGGTATCAAACGTTGTTCACCCTAAACGGCTCAAAACATTGGAATTGGTAGCGTACTGAATCTGCTTTCAGTAAACAAGTAATACCCCCCATTTCCTTCATTTCCTTCAACACCCTCCAATATTTCAATCATAACTTGCTCAAACCGGTCGATTTACCGCCGATACATAGAGTCAATTCCTATAAATTTGACAGGTAATAACGATGAAGCCAATTTCTAAGAATGCGATAAAAATTAAGTTACTGAAATTTTTTGAAATCGCTTATGCGGAAGACGGCGAAATAACAGCCGCACTTGTCAAAGACAAAGGGGCATTTAAGTTACAGGT
>Ga0316207_10002213_pt1 | contig 20733 bp, 24 predicted proteins | sample 6weekpyrite_MG_FD_204943 | JGI IMG/M metagenome (GOLD analysis project Ga0316207, IMG submission 204943) | Microbial mat bacterial communities from mineral coupon in-situ incubated in ocean water Damariscotta River, Maine, United States -... | ecosystem: Environmental > Aquatic > Marine >...
CTCGAGTTTTCGTCAACAACCGCCGGTATCATCGGCCTGGTGTTTATCCTGTTACCACTGTTGTTGCTCGCAACCGGTTTTATCATCTGGCAACGCCGGAGACGCGCCTGATATGAATACACGTTCAGTGCTAAACCTCGTATTACTGGCAGGCGTGGTTGCGCTGGGTGTCTTCATATCCACAACCCCTGAAAAAGACAGTGACAAACCTGTCACACGGCTTGGCGGCATAGACCTCCCGGACGTCAACCGTATCTCCATTAGTCGTGAAGGACTCGCCTACATCCGCTTGCACAAACAATCAGACGGCAAGTGGCGCATGCTTGAACCCCATACAATCGCTGCCAATGAAGCGGCGATTAATAAACTCCTCGAACTGCCGGGTGCACTTAGTCATGCACAATTTTCTGCTCAAGGGCGTAACCTGGGCGACTATGGCCTCGCACCGGAAAAGGCCAGCCTGGAATTAAATGGCAAACGCTACCTGTTTGGTGACATTGAGCACATCAACAAGCGTCGTTACATCATGCTTGATCAAGCTATCCACCTGACCACCGACCTGTACTATCACCAGCTACGTACCGCTGCCGAACATTTTGTCAGTGGCCGACTTGTTGAACCGGCTATGTCTATCACTGCCCTTGAAATACCTGGCCTGACACTGAACCAGACCGCGCAAGGTGACTGGGCCGCCTCGGGCCAACAATCAAAACAGGACTACCGTGCAGACGCCGTGACAAGCTTACTTAACCACTGGCAGCACAAGCAGGTCACACTGGTCGATGTAACCAGCCCGCATGAATCTTCAGATATGGCTCGCATTACGTTCGCTGACAATTCAGTAATTGAATATGCCATTATTAAAACAGCTACCGAACTGTTAATGGTACGTAATGATCTTGGCTTGCAATACCACATCCCGATTGCCCAGGCGCCACAGCTGTTAGAGCTTAATTAACGATTAGAACCTGATCCTACCTCATGCCTGAATTACCCGAAGTCGAAACCACGCGTCGCGGAATCGCGCCACATATCGAACATCATAACGTCAGCAGCGTAACCGTGCGCAATAGAAAACTCCGCTGGCCAGTTCCAAAGGGACTCAACAAGACACTCGCCGGGCATAGCCTGCAAGGCGTTGACCGTCGTGGCAAATACCTGCTGTTAAACTTTGCCCACGGCACGTTGATCATGCATCTGGGCATGTCAGGCAGTCTGCAAATCGTCACAGCAGATACCCCGCTGCGCAAACACGACCACGTCGACATTGCCTTTGATAATGGCAATATCCTGCGCCTGCACGACCCGCGTCGTTTTGGCAGTATTCACTGGACGACCAACGATGTTCTGGAACACGACTTACTCTGTAAACTTGGCCCTGAACCACTCGATAAGACCTTTAACGCCGATCTACTTTGGCAACAGTCGCGTAAGCGTAAAGTGGCCATTAAACAATTCATCATGGATAGCCATATCGTTGTCGGGGTGGGAAATATCTATGCCAGCGAATCCCTGTTTAAAGCCGGTATCCACCCGCGCCGCGCCGCCGGCAAGGTCAGCCACGAACGTTACGAGGCACTGGTCAACGCCATCAAGAACGTGATCCGTGCCGCCATCAAGCAAGGTGGTACCACCCTACGTGACTTTACCGGCAGTGACGGCAAACCCGGTTACTTCAAACAACAACTCAATGTCTATGGCCGCAAGGGGGAACCCTGCACCCGCTGCGGTAAACCGGTTACCCACTGCGTGATGGGACAACGTGCGACGTATTACTGTACGCAGTGCCAGACGTAAGCTAACTCGCCTTGCTGTCATAAGGTAATAAGCGTACATTCGACTCAAATACCAAGGGACAAAGGATGTCTCAACACCTGAAGATATCCACCCATGCTGGCTTTTTATCCTGGCGCATTGATCGTGCTGATCACCTATGCCATGTCCGGCGCATGTCCTATTACCCAAATCCCGTCAAGCTGGATACACAATGGAGGTGGTAACCATGTCAGAATGCGAAGTAAGCGGTGTCGTCGTTATCCGTACAGAACAAGAACGACTTGAATCGATTTCTCGACTTATTTCTGAAAACAAAACAAATGCTGAAAGGATTAGCGTCGATGAAGATGGTGATGACTATCTCATCTACATTGAATCTAATGACGAACGATGGGGAGAACTGCTTGAAACAAACGATGTTCCATTCAAGCATGTGCTGCCTGCGTTAAATATAGGTGATACCACAGGCTTACCTGAAAACATTGGTCATTATTTCTTGAATGTGCTTGGTGTACAGGCCATGGCCTTTACACCAGTACTCGCTAACGTAAAGGCCCAGGACTGTACTAAGACTGAACTTATTACTTCCGGAGAAAGTTCGGGCGAAGAAACGGAATTCACTTTCAACAGCCCACCCTCACCTAAGACGATCAGAAAGGCACGCAATGATGCCTTTATCAATGCATCGAAAGCCGCTTTGGCTGAGCTAAACAAACTGACGCCCGGAAAATGTACCCCGCCCTGCGCATTTCGCTATTTTATCACCTATAGCACGCCGACTAACGCAGGGACTACCACCGTTGCATCTGGCAGCCTTGAAAAGGAATATAAAGGCTTCAAAGGTACCGTTAACCTCGGCGCACGCACCAAAGTGACCTTCCATGTAAAGTGGTCAATCTGGAAAACCTGCACCAAGAAAGGCGAATCCGGCTTTGATAATAGCAAACCACCTGCTGGGGATGGAAAAACCATTTCAGTCGGTGGTACCACCAAGAAGGTCAAGTGCGAGAAATTTTTCAAAACGGGTAAAGTCCTCGCCGCAAAAGAGTATACCGATGATATCTCATGGTCTCCGGAAGAGTCAGAAGTCACGCTGTGGAAAGAAGCGAACAAACTCATTCCCGCTGCTCTCGAGGATTGCCTCAACAAGGCTGCTGAAGCAGCGGGTGAAGCCCTCAACAGCTTCGCACCCTGCTCAACAGTTTGCCCAACGGCAACCATCTCCATGTACATCTCACCTCCCAAGCTAGTAAAAAACCTTGTGCTTAAACGTGCATACGCCGTTGGTTATGAAAATGCTGCCCAGGTCGGGTACAAATGCAATTGGTGGGTGTACAAAGACTGTAAATAATTGATTCTTTGTATCAAGGTACTAGGAAACCCGGTCAGCCACTGCGTAATAGGGCAACGTGAAACATATTACTGCATGCAATGCCAACAGTAGACCCTAGACCCCGTCCCTGTTACTCAGTGAATCCAGCGGACTTGCTGCACCACTTAAACGTTATAAGTAATGAAGGAATAACCAGATGTTAAGGATACTTGCTTTATGTCTACCAACCTTATTGTTATTTTCAGGATTTATTGCTTTATTTCTTTTGCAGAGTCTAGTTGGGCTTTTACTAGCACTAGCATTCATAGGAATTGGTGGCCTGACTTTATGGTGGGTGGAGAAAAAGACCATACATCATTTGGATGAAGACACCTGGTTTAACAACATTCTAAATACAGAAGAAGGCCAGAAATAGAATGAGCGCTTATAACACACCGTTTAGCTACGCAGGTTTCTCAACCTTATCGGACTATCTAAAGCGGCCCGCGCGCGCGCTTTCTCAAACCCGTTAACTCGATCGTTATACGCACCAAGAGATTACATGAGAATTTGGGATTTAAATCCAGGATATCTAAATAGACAAAGTCTTTTAGGAGAACATCGGGAGCTTCATGGAATAGTCTCGATTATTAAGCATAATAAAAAAGGTTATTCTAAACATCCTGAAACACTACGATGGGTTGGTTATGGCTGGGCACTTAAACAACGTCACAAGTTAATAGTTTCTGAAATGAACCTTAGGGGTTACATTGATAAATCGCCAGTATTATTAAGGTCAAACCCGGGAACCTGGCCTCAGAGTTATATAGACACGCCTGCTAACCAAATTTCTATTCTTAAGGAAAAGTATAAAACCCTTGAGTCAGGGAGAATACCCTTACCCAAAAATGCACAAGACTTCTGGGCTCAGCATAAATACTCTGTTATGGCGCGTGATATAAGTGCATATAAGGATATCGGAAAATGGGTAACATCAAAAACTGGCTCAAAAGATCTGCCAAACGTAGCGATTGAAATAACAACTCTATTAAGAAATGCTCCTGAACAGAGATTAATAGAAAATGCTTTACTACATATGTGGGGTTATGTTTCTAAATGCTCTTCAATTTCAGGTCAAAAGCTGGATTCGTTAACTATGGTTACGTTATTGAATAAGATTCAACAGTTATCACTTTCAAATAATATAAAATACTTAATGGAATCAACTTCATTAAGCGAGTTAGGTGCATGGGAACTTTAGACGCCTATAACAAGGCGTTCTTTCAGACACAAACTAAGCTGAGCTTCGTTTGCACCGCACAGCTTCAACGTTAGACGTCAATGAAGCATGAAACAAATCATGTAAAAGGGGAGAATTATGTCCAGTGCAATGACCGTACATCCGCACGCATTTAATTATCAACTGCAGCGTTTAATGATAGGCGCAGTGTCTTTTTCCCTTCCAGTATTGGTCATAATTATCGGTTGCAATGATTTGACTTCGATAAGTGCCTCTTATCACACTGCGTCCAGAGATTTGTTTGTCGCAGGTCTTGCAGCCGTAGGATTGTTAATGATTCCCTATCAGGGTAAGAGTGGCAGCGCCAAGACTGAGTATTGGGCATCTAAGATCGGAGGTATTGCGGCTATTGTGGTTGCCTTTGTGCCAACAGCGTGCCCAGGAATAAATGACCCGACTTTTAAATGTTTAGTAGAGACAGCCTGCGATAATGCTAACGAAACCGTACACATTAGTGCAGCCATTATGGTCTTTGCCAGTTTGTTTTGGCTGTGTCTTATTTTCAGAAAGCGTGCCTTCGAAAAATTTAGGGTAAACAATTATATGACTGCACGGATACGGGCACATATTTACGAACTTTGTATGGCGGGAATAATTTTAGGAGCCATACTTATTGGGCTATACAAAGGGGGAAGCAAATTATTAGGTGATACTACTTTCTTTTGGGGGGAAGCCATTATGCTTTTCTCATTCAGCATAGCCTGGTTGACCGCAAGTAAAATTATCATTTGGGATGGAAAGCGTCCGACGCTTCTGCCAAACAAAGGGGGCTGAAAATAAAGGGTCTTATGAGAAACTTCACCTTTGTATTGCAGGTCACGCCGAACACGGTGCTCGTCCGGATGCTCCTTGCCTCACGCCACACAGCTTAAACGTTAGACTTATATAAAGAGAATAAAATGACATACCTATATTTAGCCATAGCCATAATTGCAGAAGTTGTGGCAACCAGTGCTTTAAAGGCATCTGAAGAATTCACTAATTTAATACCAAGCATAATTGTTGTAGCTGGCTACGGGATCGCATTTTATTTTTTGACGCTTGTTCTAAGAGTGATACCAGTAGGTATAACTTATGCAGTTTGGTCCGGGCTTGGTATCGTTTTGGTTGCCGTTATTGCTTTTTTCTTATACAAGCAAACCCCAGATATTCCGGCAATAATAGGTATGGGTTTAATTATTTCAGGCGTGGTAGTCATAAATGTTTTTTCAAAGACCATTAGCCATTAACCTTAATAAATCGTTCAAGCGTGTCCTCGCATAACTTAAACATCATGAACAATATTAAATGAAGACACTATCTGAACAAATCGCATGGTACAAAGAATCTGAATCACGAAAATGGAGGCGCATAGTTAGTACTGTCTTTATGTCGTTTTTTACTTCCTGTGGCGTAGCAATTCTGATGGTCTTGCTTATTTACGGAAATGGCACCAATCTCCAGCCGGCACTTTTCTTGTTCGTTGCAGTCATTTCACTTAGTGCATTAGCAATGACATTTGCCGTCAGCAAACCATGTGAATTAAACCGTTGGCATATCGAAATATTAGAATTTGGCGTCGCAGGCGCGATAGGTGTTTCTGCCCTGGCAACATTTCTGTTGTTAGATATACAATATGTCAACACATAACATGCTTTTCAACTACTCGGGGTTTTCAAAGCTGTTAGGTTTTACCTTTCCCTTGATTTAGCACTAGAAAACTATCACTTTCAAAATCGAGTACATTTCTATATATACTTGACTTATCACTACTATATATTTTACCAAACCATGGAGAAACAATGAAAAATTTCGTTAAGACCAGTCTTTTACTTCTCGGGGCATTTATCAGTATGCCAGCATCTGCCAGCTCCCCCACAGAAGTATTTGCCACATGCCTGGTCGATACCTTAAATGGCAAAGAAAGGAAAGTTCTCGCCAAATGGATTTTCTTTTCTATTGCCGCTCACCCTGAAATCAAGTCTTACTCAAACGCAAGCACAGCTGATATAGAGGCCAGTGATAAATACATCGGTAAACTTATCACCCGGCTTCTCACCGTAGATTGTCCTAACGAAATGAAAGCAGCGCACAAAACCAACCCGTTGGCCGTACAACAGGGGTTCGAGCTGGTTGGCAAAGTTGCCATGCAAGAATTACTTACTCATCAAAGCGTGACATCCGCCATTAGCAACTATGTTAAATATGCAGATCAGACTAAATTGGAAAAACTCTTAAGTGAAAAATAACGTATAAAGAAAAACTGTCAAAGCTTACCTAAATCAGTTGATCTTCGTAATCGTGAACGGTCATTCAAGGAATAAAAGTGTGCTTATCCCTTTATGCTGTTTTAAATGGACCCCACTTAATGTCGGCATGATGAGAAATGATAAGGAAAGGACAACCAACGAACCTTTTCTGGAACATGCCCTTTTTTTCACTCGGTGCAGGCTAATACACCCTCAACAATGGCCCTCACATCAGTAGACCAGCGCTGGAAAACATGCTCCGCAGCAGGGTCAGGATAGATACCGGCAAACGTAGCCGGGTCAAGCGTGACGACCGAGGCATTTTCACCGTCCTGATAAACAATAAACTTGAGCGGTAGCAGTGTCAGCAGTTCTGGCATTTTTTCTCTGGCCCAGAGGATGTCCTTGGCCTTGCCAAAGAAGACCAGTCGATACTTGTCCGTTGCATAACCGGCGGCCGTGAGTCCCATATCCACGTGCTGGACCCGTGAAACTGAATAGCCAGCACCAGTAATAGAGGACTGCAAATGCATCATCGCCTCAGAAAATGGCTGTGTGCAAGATACCTCGATCATCTCATCTGCAGCAGCCGGTTGGGCAACTAACAGCGTCAACAGTAGCATGTGAATCCAACGTAGCATTGGATTAAAGTGCTGCTTCATCGAGGACATGCTGATATACATCATGCATCGTCTCGCACATGCGACCCAGTGCCAGGCTCGGGAACAATGCCTCCTTGAGCCGTTTAGGATTCAGCGCAATCATTTTGACAGTATCGCCCTCTTGGATAATCGTTATGCGGCAAGGCAGAAATACACCTACTCGCTTTTCTAGTTGTAGGGCTTCATCCAGCAACGCGAAGTTGCAAAAATAAAGGATAACTTCGTTGTCGGAAGACATTGCTTCAGATACAAAACCGTAATCAACAGTCTGTTCGCGGATAAAGCGAAAGTTGTTGGCAACTATAGCGAGCTTGAGCTGCTTCACGGTTTCTGCAAATCCATAGGGCGACTCCGCGATGATAAATGTGTCGTAGGACTCTCCCTGTTGGGTGCTCACGTGTTGCGTGGCAGCTTGTATATCGACGGTATGTCCAGTAGTCGATGCCAGTCCGGTTACGGGAACGAACATCTGCAACAAGAACAGAACCATCACAAGTATGTTGATTTTCATTCGCATTCCCCTTCTATATAAATACCCATGAACGCGACGCAGCATCACACGAGTTTGTTACAACAATATTAATAATTACTAATATAGCAATCTGCGTGCCATCATTGCCGTGGTGATATTTTTTTGTATGTGTCTGATATATGAAGATTTACTGACTTACTGACCGCTAAAACTAATTCCCTACCGCACCCTTTCAGAACATAAGCTGCGGTTGTGGTTAATGGTGGTGCAATGATCGGTCAAGAGAGGTGTACGCTCCAGCTGCGGTGAGGGAAGGCATCCGCAACAGGTTACGGGGATTTGAAATTAAACCTAAAAATGTTCTTGGGGGGAGCCCGAAGAATTCCATGAGTCATGGCATCCACATAAAACCTAATTAAACCGGGTTAACAAAATTCACAGCAAGACTATCCATAACCCAGCTTCATAGACATGTTTATCATGTCTAAAAATTCTGGTGTGTCCAAGACCACTATCATTAGCGTTGGTATTAAATGGATACCGGCTCAAGACGAGTATGAATGAAAGCACCCAGCCGTCATTCCTCACTAACCATAACAACATCATCTCCGATACGAATCTTACCGCCTTTGAGCACTTTAGCATTGATACCACCATGGCCACGCATGGCGTTATAGCCGCCTGGACCGAGGATGGTTTCCATTCGTGAACAAGGTGGGCAGGTACCTGCACCTTCAAAGACAACGTCACCAATCGTGAAACGACTTTTGCGTAACGCATAGAGGTTAATACCGGATACCACGAGGTTTCGTCGTAACCATTCCGGTGGGAGTTCATCATGCCCGGTAATGGCTGCGAGTACTGGCAGGTGTTCAGCCTGAATGAGGGTTACCTGGCGCTTGCCGCCTTCGCGTTGTGTGCGGTGATCACCGGTAAGACCACGGTTGGTGATAACATCCACTTCATCCAATACGGTCAGCGGTTCACGCTTCACTTTACGGATGCCTATCCATTCCAGCTTGCCCTGTTGCGGCATGGTTGCCAACAACGTTGCCATAGTCACACTGTTATCTTGCATCTTGTTTGTTTCGCCTGTTAACGCGTTGCATTACTTGACTACGGCGGTACCCATGCCCCTTGGATCACTTGCAGCCTCGATCTTGTTCCCCTGCCGTTCCCAAATCACGACCTGCATATTGCCAAACTCGCGTCTTGATTTAAGCGTGTGACCACGGAAGGTCAAGTCGGCAATATCCGTAGAGGTAAAAGCATCCTCTTCATGTTCAATCACATCTGGTAAATACTGGTGATGATAACGAGGCTTGGCAACCATACTTTTTGCATCGCCACCATCGAGGTACTCCATCATGGCAAGCATGACCATGGTGATAATACGACTACCACCTGGCGTACCGATCACAGCAACACCGCGTTTCGATTCTATGAAACTCGGCGACATACTCGAGAGTGGTCGTTTGTAGGAAGCAATGGAGTTGGCGACACCACCGACAAGCCCATAGACATTTGGCGTACCCGGTTTGGCTGAAAAATCATCCATTTCATCATTCAGGACTACACCCGTACCGGGTGGCACAAAACCACTGCCGAACGGATAGTTAATACTCAATGTTGCCGCAACGCGGTTACCGTCTCCGTCAATAATCGAGAAATGCGTGGTATCTCGCCCGGCACTTTCATCAACGGCTGTTTTAGGTAATTCACTACTCGGTGTAGCGGCGTGTTTGACGATCGTGCTGCGAAGCGTGTCGGCATGTGCACGGCTACTGAGGCGTTCAACTGGCACACTGACAAAATCACTGTCACCCATGAATTCAGCACGGTCACGGTAGGCGCGGCGCATGGCTTCAACAACGATGTGCTTCTCGTGGCGTTTACGTTCGTCGTTACTGAAGCCGTCAAGCTGTTGCAAAATAGTCAGCAAGGCTACGCCACCTGATGACGGTGGTGCCACCGATATAATACGGGCGCCATTCACTTCACCTGTGACGGGTTTACGCTCGACCACCTTATAACGCGCCAGGTCTTCAAGACGCCAGATGCCACCGGCGTCACGCACACCCGTAACCATGCGTTGTGCTAAGGGACCCGTGTAAAAGGCTTGTGCGCCCTGCTCAGCAATAGCCTCGAGCGTATTAGCCAACTCGGGTTGTTTAATCGGGTAGCCTGTTTCTGGCACCTCGTTGTTATCCAGGAAGATGTTCGCGGCATCTGCTGAGGCGCGCAGGGCATTCAAACGGAATTTTGCCAAGCGGCGGTAAACGCGATCGGCGGGAAAGCCTTCGCGTGCAGCACGAATCGCCGGGGCTAACGATTCTTTAAGTGGCAAATTTCCATAGCGCGTCGCGAGGTGCTCAAGCGCGGCGGGAACGCCAGGTATAGCGGCTGCCAACGGTCCGTCGACTGATGCCTTACGACGTACCTCGCCATTTTCATCTAAGTACAAATCGCGGTGTGCACGCCCAGGGGCGTACTCTCGTCCATCGACCATGACCTGCTTGCCATCAATCGCGCGGTGCAACAGCCAGAAGCCGCCGCCGCCCAGACCTGACATGTACGGCTCTACCACGGCAAGTGTCGAGGTGACTGCAACAGCGGCATCAAAGGCATTGCCACCTTTAGCGAGGATCTCATGTCCGGCCTCGGTCGCCATCGGGTGCGCCGACGCAATGCCGGCCGGGTGCAGGTTTTGCGCCTGTGCGAACACGCTGCTAAGCAGCAAGACAAGTGTGACAATTCCTGTTCGTATCACTGTATTCAATCCTGTATGTGCCAATTCAAAATAAAAAAGGCCCCCGAGGGGACCTTTTCATTATAACCATTCTCTGCCGATGCAGCGTATCAACCCGCTGCCTGCAATGCCTCGTACTTGTTCTGTAGCTCGCTTTCCGACTCGACGCGGTCCGGGTTCTGCGGAATACAATCGACCGGGCAGACATCCACGCATTGCGGTGTATCGTAGTGGCCGACACACTCTGTACAAAGATCAGGATTGATCTCGTAAATTTCATCTCCCTGGTAGATGGCTTCATTCGGGCACTCGGGCTCACAGACATCGCAGTTGATACATTCATCAGTGATCATCAGGGACATGCTAAAACTCCATTAAAAATCGGACAAAAAACACCCGCAATACCGGGCTGCGGGCGTATATTAGCCGATTCTGTCAGACAGTGCAGCCATGACTTTCGTGTGGACAAAGGCAGAGACGTCGCCGCCATGGCTGGCGATCTCCTTAACGAGACTTGATGAGATATAGGCATACTGCTCGGCCGGGGTCAGAAACAGGGTTTCGACATCGGGCGCAAGCCGCCGGTTCATGCCGGCAAGCTGAAATTCATATTCGAAATCAGACACGGCACGAAGCCCTCGCAGGATCACACTCGCATTGTTTTCTTTAACAAAATCAACTAATAACGAGTTAAAACCCTTGACCTCGACCTTATCCAGACCGGCCAGCACCTGACGTGCCATGCCAACACGTTCCTCAAGGGTAAAGGTTGCCCCCTTGCCCGGGTTTTCAGCCACCGCCACGATAACGCAGTCGAAGAGTTTCGTCGCGCGCTCAATCAAATCGCTGTGGCCGTTTGTGATCGGGTCAAAGGTACCCGGATAAATCGCAGTGATATTCATGGCCGAGAAACTAACATGCGCGGGTCGCGATGTCAGCCATTACGCCGCCGTAACCTCGAGCAATAAGGCCGTCACCTGGCCAGCCTTACGTTCTTTCAGCACGGTCCAGTTGGCGGGTAATTCCGGGCGAGCATGGTGACTGTCGTGCTCCATGTATATCCGCCCGCCCCCGGCAAGCCAACCCTTATCAAGCCGTTCAATCACCTGTTGCAACAGGTCACTCTGGTAGGGGGGGTCAAGAAACACGATATCAAACGGTTCCGGGTTCGCGTCCAGGAAGGATTGCGCGGTCTGTGCATGACACTGCTTTGCGTCATAACCGAGTAACTGCAAATTCTCACCCAGTCGTTTTGCCGCCTTGCCGTCACGCTCAACAAACACCGCGTCACTCGCGCCCCGTGACAAGGCCTCCAGTCCCAGCGCGCCGCTGCCCGCAAACAGGTCCAGGCAACGCGCCCCTTCGATCAACGGCTGCAACCAGTTAAACAGGGTTTCACGCATGCGATCCGGTGTTGGGCGTAACCCCTTTGCATCAACAAAACTGAGTTTGCGACCGCGATGGGTGCCACCGATGATGCGAAGTGTGTTGGATTGGCGTGCCATATGTTCAGACTATCTCTATCGACAATGCGGGGCATCGGTCGAGAAGGTTTGCAGTGGCTGACGCACCCTGTGGGTTTCTTCATCCAGCCAGGCCGTTGCACCTGCAGCACGGTGTTTACGAATCACTTTCATAATGCAGGAAAGTTTACCACGCGCACCGTGTTTGAGTTTGTTATAGATAACGTAGTCATGATTCAACTTAGGGACAAAAGACAGCGTCGTGCTGCAGGCATCCCATCGGGTGGCATAGCCAAGTTTAAAGGCAATCATCTTGTTGCCACGAACCGGTAAGGCTTTGCTGCCCTCAAGATGAGGGTTAAAAGGCTTTTCCAATTTCCGGGAAAATGAACAGTCCTTGCCCTGTTCGAAGAACAGCACAGATTTGATGTTCCTGGTGTCGACGCGAACCGTCGGTTGCACCTTGTGAGTGGGCGGTGCATACGCGGTGACACAACCTGTACACAACGCAGCGACCCCACTCAGCAAGGCGATTTTTTTCATGCGGTGAATTACTTACCGTTACCGACCATCACCGTCACTAACTTGTCCGGGTGTACGCGACGTTTAAAGGCATCACGGATTGCATCCAGGGTCACCGCTTCGACGCGTGAGTTAAAGGTATCAAGGTAGTCCAGCGGTAAACCGTAAAAACCGATCATGGCAACGTACTCAGTGATCTTTTTATTACTGTCGACACGCAATGCAAAGCCGCCAGTAATATTCTGTTTGGAACGTTTTAATTCTTCCGCACTTGGTCCCTTTTCGATGTAATCGTTCAGTACCTTGTTGAGAATTTGCAGGGCCTCATCGGCCTGGTCATTCTTTGTTTGCAACCCCATGATGAACGGTCCATCTTCGCGCATGGGCAAGAAATAGCTGTATGCGCTATAGGCAAGACCACGTTGTTCACGAATGTGATCACTGAGACGAGACACCAGACCACTGCCACCAAGAATATGGTTGCCGACATACAAGGTGATGTAATCAGGATCACCACGGTGCATACCCGGTTGCCCAACCAGGATATGTGTTTGCTGTGATTCATGTTTAATACGCTTATTCACTGGCTTGGCCAGGTCCGGCACAGCAACCAGTTTCGCCGCGGTTTTTCCTTTGACCATGTCGCGACTAACGCGTTTTGCCATCGCGGCCGCTTCGCTGCGTGACAGTGCCCCGACAATCGCAATCACAGCATTATTGGCGACGTAGTAACGTTGATGAAAATCTTTCACATCCTGCAGTGTCATCGTCTTGAGACTGTCTTCACTGCCATCGCCATCAATCGCATACGGGTGCTCGTTAAAGACCTGCTTGTAGAAGGTCTTGCTGGCAATACTGTTCGGGCGTTTGCTTGCCACTTGCAGGCCGACCAGCATGGCCTGGCGATTTCGTTCATATGACTTTTCAGGGAATGAAGGTTTGGCGATTACATCGCTGAACTGGTTCAGTGCCTTATCGAGAATGGCCTTGTCAGTCAGGCTGCGTAAACTGACCACGGCCATATCGCGCAGTGAACTTGCGCCGTATTGAGCCCCGACGCCCTCAAACTGCTCTGCAATCTCATCAGGCCCAAGCTTCCCGGTACCTTCATCAAGTAGGCTGTTAGTCAGGCTAGCCAGTCCCGGTTTGTTTCCATCACGTGCACTGCCGGCATCAAACACCACGCGTATATCCACGATCGGTAACTGTGGTGCACTGACATAAAACACCCGGGCACCGTTTGACGTTTGCCACTGTTCAATCTTGGGCCCTGCATGCGCACTCGATGCAACAAAAAATAATGTCAGTAAACCTGTTATGAATTTAGTGCGCATTGCTGCCTCCCTTTACTGCTGATGACAGCGAGTCGTGTTTTGTGTCTTTTAACGGCTCAAGTACCGCCACGGTCAGTCCGTCGTCGATTAAATATTTCCTGGCAACGTCCTGAATTTGTTGTGGCGTAACCGCGCGGATACGCGCGACGTATTCATCTAACAATTTATGATCCAGCCCGACCGTTTCCAGTGTGCCAATCTGCATCGCCTGGTAAAACACAGAATCTAATTCGTAAACCTTCGCCGCGACGACCTGCGCCTTGATGCGATCCAGTTCATCCTGGGTTGCCAGGGTTGTCCTGACACGCTCAACCTGTGCACGAATTGCCTTTTCCAGGTCCTCAACGCTGTGGCCATTTGCCGGGCGCCCATCAAACAGGAACAGGCTGTTGATACGGTTGTACATGTCATAGCCCGCACCGGCCGATACCGCGATCTGCTTACCGCGCACCAGCTCACGCGACAGTCGTGCACTGCTGCCGCCATCCAGCACCCCGGCAAGCATTTCTAATGCATACGCTTCGTTAGAATCCTCGGCGGTTCTTAATACCGGCACCTTGTAGCCCATCAACAGGTAGGGCACCTCGGCCTGCGCGCGGACCTTGATACGACGTTCACCACGCTGCTTCACTTCACGCTGTGGTTTGAGCGGTTTCACGGCCGGCCCGGTGAGTGGTCCAAAATGCTTTTTCGCGAGTTGGTAAACCTTGTCGGCCTCGACATCACCGACCACCACCAGTGTGGCATTGGCCGGTGAATACCAGCGCTCATACCAGTCTTTCAGATCATCGTTTTCCATACTTTTCAGATCTTCCATCCAACCGATGACAGGGTGATGGTATGGACTGCTCTGGTAGGCAGCGGCTGAGAACTGTTCATAGGTCAGCGAAGTGGGCTTGTCCTCGGTGCGCAGACGCCGCTCTTCCATGACCACCCGGATCTCTTTCTTGAATTCTTCCTCTGGCAGGGTCAGGTTACGCATGCGGTCTGCTTCAAGTCTGAAACTCACCTCGATACGGTCTTTATGCATGCGCTGGAAATAGGCCGTGTAATCACGCCCGGTGAAGGCATTTTCTCGACCACCGTTAGCGCTGATGATCTTCGAAAACTCGTTGGGGCCCAATGTCTTGGTGCCTTTAAACATCATGTGCTCAAGGACATGAGAAACGCCGGTAATACCGTTGTATTCGTAGCTTGAACCGACCTTGTACCATACCTGCGACACCACAACCGGTGCCCGGTGGTCTTCCTTAACAAGGATTTTCATCCCGTTATCGAGCTGATATTGGCGAACTTCGACCTTGTTATTACCCTGCTCGGCCACGGCCGAGAGGGGTAAAAGGCCTGTACTACCCGCTATCAGGGCGGTCGCAAGGGCTAAAACTGGAGATAAACGCATATTATTTTACTTTCCTGTTAAATAGTTTTTCCGCAAAGGCTGCACAATGGTACGATAACGCCGCGCATAAGCGCCAAACCCCGTTATCCTCTGCGAGTCTAAGACAGTTGTAAAGTATGTTTGGTTTCGGCAAAAACAAGAAATCTGAATCTCCTGACAATCCGGATACCCCGGAACAGCCCCAGGCACCTGAATCCAAGGGTGGCTTATTCGCGCGCCTGAAGCAGGGCCTGAGCAAGACTCGCAGCAGTTTTGGCGAGGCCATTGCCAACATGGTAGTCGGCAAGAAAGCCATTGATGATGAGCTACTTGAAGACATTGAAACGCAGCTACTAATGGCCGATATCGGCATCGAGGCCACCCAGACGATCATCGCTGATCTGACCGCCAGGCTGGCCCGTAAGCAGCTCAATGACAGTGAAGCGCTGCTTGATGCGCTGCGTGAAGACCTCGCGACGATGCTCGAACCCAGCAGTATCCCGCTCAACATCCCTGAATCGGATGCACCGTTTGTGATCCTGGTGGTCGGTGTCAACGGCGTTGGCAAGACCACTACCATTGGCAAGCTTGCAAAACAGCTCCAGGCCAGTGGCCGTTCGGTAATGCTCGCAGCCGGCGATACCTTCCGCGCGGCCGCCGTTGAACAACTACAGGTATGGGGTGAACGCAATGATATCCCGGTTGTTGCCCAACATACCGGTGCCGATTCTGCCTCGGTGATATTTGATGCCCTGCAGTCTGCACAGGCCAAGGGGGTCGACGTACTGATTGCCGACACGGCCGGCCGTCTGCACACCAAAGATAACCTCATGGAAGAACTCGCCAAGGTCAAGCGCGTACTCGGTAAACTGGATGACACCGCGCCGCACGAAAGTCTTATCGTACTGGACGCGACCACGGGCCAGAATGCCCTTTCACAAACTGAAACATTTAATAAAGCGATTGGCCTGAGTGGGGTCGTACTCACCAAGCTTGATGGTACAGCCAAAGGCGGTATTATCTTCTCAATTGCCAACAAGACAGGCCTGCCTATCCGTTATATTGGTGTTGGAGAAGGCATTGATGACCTGCGCCAATTTGATGCAAAAGAATTTATTGATGCGTTATTCTAGGTAACTTCACGCACAGAACACGATAAAAACAATGATAAGCGCATTGCGCACACCCGAAAGGCCATGATTGAATTTCATAATGTCAGCAAGCGATACCCCGGCACTGCCGACGCCCTGAGCCAGGTCAGTTTCAAGCTCGACAGTGGTGAAATGGCCTTCCTGACCGGTCATTCCGGTGCAGGCAAGAGTACGCTTTTAAAGTTGATCGCGGTTTTGATCCGCCCGACCAATGGCCAGGTGCTGGTCAATAACGAAAACATTGGTCATATTCACCGTCGCCGCATCCCCTATGTACGTCGCCATGTCGGCATTATTTTCCAGGACCACAAGCTGCTGTTTGATCGAACCGTGTTCGATAACGTCGCACTACCACTGGTTATCGCGGGCGTTCCCCACCAGGAGATCGGTCGCCGGGTACGCGCCTCACTCGACAAGGTCGGTCTGCTCAACAAGGAAAAGGCCTTGCCTGTCACCCTATCAGGTGGTCAGCAACAGCGCGTCGGCATCGCCCGTGCGGTGGTCAATAAACCGCCTATCCTGCTAGCCGATGAGCCTACCGGGAACCTTGATCCTGAACTTTCTTGTGAAATTATGGATCTATTCAGCCAATTTCAGCAGGTCGGTGTAACCGTGCTGATTGCCAGCCATGACCTCGACCTTATCGGTCGTATGGGCAATCGTGTTCTGACACTGAAGGATGGCCGCATGATCGCAGGCGGCATGCATAACGAACCACAAGGCATTTTGCGATGACGGCAATCAGGGTCTACATTGCTCGCCACCTGCAGGTCATGCTCGCGACACTCGGTCAGCTCGTTCGCGATCCGATGTCGAACCTGATGACAATTGCCGTAATGGGTATTGCCCTGGCTCTGCCTGCCGGACTACACGTGATGCTGCAGAACGTCCAGAACGTCACAGCACAGTGGGATGGTGCCGCGCAGATTTCATTATTCCTCAAACAATCAGTCACTGACCGGCAAGCCGACCAACTTGCTCGCCTGATTGAACAACGCCAGGACGTTAAATCCGTTACCCGCATTACACGTACTGAGGCACTCGAGGAATTCCGCCAACATTCCGGTTTTGGTGATGCACTTGAGGCCCTCGAGGGTAACCCTTTCCCCCCCGTCATCGTGGTATTCCCGACCGAGGAATCCGATAACCTGCTGACCGTGCAAACCATGCTGGCCAGCTTTCGTGATAAAGCCGAGGTGGAATTGGCGCAACTCGATATGCAATGGCTGAAGCGCCTGTATGCGATTATGGATTTCGGGCGGCGTGGGATCTGGGTACTTGCGATTTTACTGTCGATTTCTGTCCTGCTGGTGGTTGGCAATACCATCAGGCTTGCCATCCAGAACCGTCGTGAGGAGATTGAGGTCATCAAACTCATCGGTGGCACCGATGCCTTTATCCGCCGACCATTTCTCTATACCGGGTTCTGGTACGGTCTCACAGGCGGTCTCTTAAGCTGGTTACTGGTCACACTCTCTATCTGGCTACTGAGTGCCCCAGTCAATGAATTAGCCACATTATATGATAGTAATTACTCACTTACATCGCTTGGTGGTCTGCAAAGTCTCATTTTGCTCGGCCTCAGTGTTTGTCTTGGGCTGGCAGGTTCCTGGATAGCCGTCAGTCGTCACCTCTCCGCGATTGAACCTAAATAGAATTAATCGACGAAAAATCATCGATCCACATTGATAAAAGGGCTTTCACAAGCCACAATAATATTGGTAACAAATATATTATAAATCAATAAATTACTAATATACGTAGATGGAGTTACGATAAGGGATCGAAGGAGTTATGCAGCAACGCCAGACCAGCATCATGATCGTCGATGGTTCGGAAGTTTCCCGCACCATTATTGCCCGCATTCTGAAAAATGAAATCAGTAATGTAAACATCACCTCGTGCGCCTCGGCTGCCGAGGCGTTGTCGCGCCTGGGTAACTGGGAACGTTTTGATCTGATCACCACATCACTGATGCTACCGGATATGGATGGGCTGGATCTGTGTTCACGTATCCGCGCCTCGGAACGCCACCATTACACGCCGGTTATCGTCGTCTCCGGTGATGCTGACAGCCGCCTGTTGCGTGAAGGTTTTGCGGCAGGTGTGACCGATTACTTTGACAAATCGAGTGGCTACAAGGCCTTCGTTGAATTCATTAAATCCTTCTTGCAACGTAACTCGGGGCTGGTCGGTAAAATTCTCTATGTGGAAGACAGCCCGACTGCCGCGGCGATCACACGTCGTATCATGGAAAAACATGGCCTCAAGGTCGTTCACGTTACACATGCGGAGCAAGCGCTTGAGCTACTGGAGGGGATTGCCAACGGCTGGGTCGGCGAAGAAGATGGCTTCGATATCATCGTGACCGACTTCTTCCTGAAAGGGAAACTTACCGGGGGTGACCTGCTGCATGCGATTCGCACGCGCTTCCATTACTCTCAGCAGGAAATGCCGGTGCTGGTCATTACCGTCACGGATAACCAACAAAAACAGGCCGAAGTGTTTCATGCCGGCGCAAATGACTTTGTACAAAAACCCATTTACGAAGAAATCTTCATCGCCCGTATTCGTTCGTTACTGCTGATTAAACAACAATTCATTGCACTCAAACACCAGGCCGATGAAATGGGCCGTATCGCCACCACGGACAGCCTGACAGGTGTTCGGAGTAAACGTTACCTGCTTGATAACGGTAACCGTTACCTCAGCAATGACGCTCATCAGCCCGTGTCTGCCATGATCATGGACATTGACCACTTCAAAAAGATCAACGATTTACTTGGTCACCTGACTGGCGACCATGTACTGGCCGGGATTGGTAACCAACTCAATGAAAGCTTCCCGGATGATATGGTGATCCGCTTTGGTGGTGAAGAATTCTCCATCATTCTAAAGAACACCACTGCAGAACAAGCCGCCCAGCGTGCCGAGAAGCTGAGACAGCATATCGAGGAATTACGCCCGGCTAATGTCGACGTGACGGTTAGTATCGGCGTGGCCTGCACCGCTGATCACAGCAGTGCCGATATGACAAAGCTACTCTCTTATGCGGACAAGGCCCTCTATAACGCCAAGGAAACCGGCCGTAATAAGGTCTGTATAGCCAGTACCGAGCCAGGTGAAGACGATGACTCGCTACCGGATCAAGCAATAACCCATTAATTTTATTAACTATTTAATATTTCCCTTTCCCTACATGGGAACTTCCCGGGATATTGGCACTCTCACTGTTGGAGTGCTAATATTACTGCATCCAAATACATCCGAACGGGGATTATAGGGGATTAAACAATGGATAATGCTATGCAACTACAACTGGCCGGCCCGACAGGTAACCTGTCGAGCTACATATCTATGGTCAACAATGTTCCGATGCTGACTGCCGAAGAAGAAAAGGCATTGGCAGAAGACCTGCAGAAAAATGACAACCTGGAAGCTGCGCGGAAACTTATCCTGCCGCACCTGCGTTTTGTCGTACACGTTGCTCGCGGCTATTCCGGTTACGGCCTCAATCAGGCCGACCTGATCCAGGAAGGCACCATTGGCCTGATGAAGGCCGTAAAACGCTTTGACCCGACTGTTGGTGTTCGTCTTGTGTCATTCGCCGTTCACTGGATACGTGCCGAGATGCACGAATTTATCCTGCGTAACTGGCGTATCGTCAAGGTTGCAACCACCAAGGCACAACGCAAACTATTCTTTAACCTGCGCAAGAACAAGAAACGTCTTGGCTGGTTCAGTCACGAAGAAGTCCAGACCGTTGCCAAAGAACTCGGCGTAAAGCCTGAAACGGTTCTCGAGATGGAGTCGCGCCTGTCAAGCCGTGACATGGCCTTTGATGGCTACGGTGACGAAGATGAAGACAGTCACTATGTCGCGCCTTCACAATACCTTGAAGACATGCGCCAGGAACCGTCAGAGTTGATCGAATCTGCTGACTGGAGTGAGCACAATACAGCGCGTCTGGCACAGGCGCTTGAAACACTCGATGACCGCAGCCGTGACATCCTGCAAAGCCGCTGGCTGGGTGAAAAGAAACTAACCCTGCACGACCTTGCTGACAAATACGGTGTTTCAGCCGAGCGTATACGTCAGCTTGAAAAGGCCTCGCTACAGAAGATGCGCACCGTCCTGATGGACTAACGCATTAAGCATGACAATGACAAGGCCCGCAATTGCGGGCCTTTTTTTATTTCATATAAATGTCAATGCTTACTACCTTGCATCATAGTTTTGAATACTTGTTTTCACTGCAATAGCATAAGTAAATTTCTCGTCTAGTTGAAAATCAACTTCATACTCTTTAGTCGAACGCTGTTGTCGGGCACAGTCATACGTCGACAAGTAAAGCACATCCGGTGTACGCGTGAGTTCGTCGACATC
>Ga0316207_10002214_pt1 | contig 20731 bp, 21 predicted proteins | sample 6weekpyrite_MG_FD_204943 | JGI IMG/M metagenome (GOLD analysis project Ga0316207, IMG submission 204943) | Microbial mat bacterial communities from mineral coupon in-situ incubated in ocean water Damariscotta River, Maine, United States -... | ecosystem: Environmental > Aquatic > Marine >...
GCTCACAAGCTTGTTTACAGCCCTCTTGATCATGCGGGATAAAACTTGCAGGATCGTAGCTCCATAGTGCTTTATTCAATGTGTCACGCAGAGCTTCATCTGGTATTTTAATGACAGCATGCAATCCGGCTTCATATACCTTTTCCATAAGCTTTGGCAGCGCCTCTTCCAGACGCTGCCGCTGTAGATGATAAAACCGGATTTCAGCCACACTTATTAGCCTTCGTAATTGTCAGCTACCATACGATCTAAAAGGCGGACACCATAGCCCGTACCGCCTTTTTCGCTGAGAGGCAGGTCTTTTTCTGACCAAACCATTGCCGCAATATCGATATGAACCCACGGTACATCTGCAGTGAAACGCTGTAGGAATTGCGCTGCTGTTATTGAGCCAGCTGCACGCCCCCCTAGGTTTTTCATATCAGCCGTCGGACAATCTATCAGCTTATCGTAATTTTTATGCAGAGGCAGACGCCACACTTTATCGCCTGTCTCCAACCCAGCCTTATTAAGCTGAGCAGCTAAATCATCATCCCCTGTGAAGATGCCTGCGTGCTCATGGCCCAGCGAAATAATAATAGCGCCGGTTAGTGTTGCCAGATCGATAATGAATTTTGGCTTGTAAGTTTCTTTAGTATACCAAATTGCATCGGCCAACACGAGGCGGCCTTCGGCATCAGTATTTAAAATTTCGATAGTTTGGCCTGACATGCTTGTAACCACGTCACCTGGGCGCGAAGCATTACCTGAAGGCATATTCTCAACAAGACCAACAACAGCAACAACATTTACCTTGGCCTTGCGGCCAGCAAGCGCCTTCATAAGGCCAACCACTGTACCAGCACCGCCCATGTCCCACTTCATTTGCTCCATGCCTTCGCCTGGCTTCAGTGAAATCCCCCCCGTATCAAAGGTTACACCTTTACCAACAAAAGAAATTGGCTGATCACCGTCTTTTCCGCCATTCCAGCGCATCACAACCAGCTTGCTCTCTTTCTCGGATCCCTGCCCTACAGAAAGTAATGAGCCCATGCCCAGTTTTTCCATTTCAGATTCGCCAAGAACTTCAACATCAACACCGAGCTCGGATAAATCCCGGATACGGTCAGCGAAGCTTTCCGGGTAAAGAACATTTGCAGGCTCAGAAATTAGATCTCGTGTCATAAACACACCGTCAGCAACACGCGCTCGCGCCTCAAATGCTGATGCTACACTTGAATCCGATGTTGCAACCGCAACAGATTTCAAAGTTGGCTTTTTGGTGTCAGGCTCTTTAGTTCTATATTTATCAAAACGATAATCACGAAGCAGTGCACCCTCTGCAAGGCTCACTGTATCTATGTCAGCTACGTCCGCAACAATTGTTGCCTTTTCGCTGCCGCTCATCGATAGAACAGATACAGCTTTGGCACCAATTTCCAGCCAATCTACTTCTTTTGCCTCAGAGGCTTTCCCCACACCAAGAAGAACAACACGGTCAACACCCAGGCCGGCTGGCGCCACAATTTCCTGTGTTTGCCCTGCAGCCCCAGTGAAGCGTGAAACATCACATGCTTTGGCTAATGCACCAGCACAAATGCTGTCTGCATCAGCAGCAAGACCTGTAAAGGGTGTGTCTTTTTCAACAAGAAATACGACTGCGCCAGCTTTAGGCAACGCCAATTCTGCAAATGAAATCTTCATGGATTCCTCTTTAATTTTTGTGATCCGTCCCACCTCTTTGAAAAAGAGGCCTTCTTGGTTCTAATGCCTTCTAATCAACTAGTTGGCAAGAGGAACGCGCTAATTTGCTCGTTAAATTGCCACAATTCTAAGAAATGTAAGAGCAAGCTAGAAAAATCAGCGCGTTATGACGTTGCGAAGGATCGACGCACACGCTATCAAGTCACAAACTATTTTTGGGTAAAAGAATAATAGTGTCTTCAAAAAACAAAAATTACTGGAGTCGTTTCCAGCGCGTTGCAGCAGCGGCCTCTCTATCTATGATTATGGCTCCTGCCCTAATCGCACAGGAAGCCAAAGACGCAACGTCTAGCAGCGACAAAATTGATCTGGCCGCAGATCAAATCACTTACGACCAAGAGACGGGTATTATTAGGGCTGTTGGGCAGGTTTTCATCAAACGCGACGGCTACACACTTAAAGCTGGTGAAATCCAATATAATGAAAAATCAGGTGCTGCTGAAGCTTTTGGCGCGGTGACATTAACCACTCCGTCAGGTGACCAGATATTTGCTCCGCGCATGAAGCTGGAAGATACCCTCAAAAAAGCCTTTGTTGAAGATATCCGGCTATTAATGACCGACGGAGCTCAAGTGCGTGCTGTCTTAGGGAACCGAGATGCTGATGCTGGTATCATGACTCTTGAGCGTGCAGTATATAGCCCCTGCAAGGTGTGTGCAGAAGACGGCGACACTCAGCCTCTCTGGCAAATTAAAGCTGTAAAGGTGGTACACAATAAAGAGAAACGTCGTTTATATTATGATGACGCAATTCTGGAAATCCTTGGTATTCCTGTAATGTGGACCCCCAAGTTTTCGCACCCTGATCCCACAGTAGACAAAGCCAGCGGCATATTACCACTTGATATTCAAACCACAAAAAACCTCGGCTTTTATGCAGCAGTTCCTTACTATCATGTGTTTAATGATAGCAAAGATGCCACTATCACTCCGATTATTACCTCAAAAGAAGGTTTGGTTCTTCGGGCAGAATATCGTCAGCATATTGGGGTAGGAAAATTCCAAGTAGGTGGTAGCGCCACTTATACTGACGAACGCGATGATAACAATGCCGTTACGGGTAACAAAGAGTTCCGGGGGCACATTGAAACCTCAGGGCTTTTTAACCACTCAAAAAAGTGGCGGTCTTCATATCGGTTAAACTGGGCATCAGATGACACTTACTTGCGGCGCTATGATTTCTCTGATGCTGATACGCTGGTTAGCGAATATTTGCTTGAAGGCTTCTTCGGCCGGTCATATGTCTCAGCACGCGCCATGGGTTTTCAGGGCCTGAGAATTGAAGATATTTCCGGAGAAACGGCGTTTGCCCTGCCCTTAATTGATATCGAATATATCCCTAAATATAAACCACTGGGAGGTACTATTAGCCTGCGCGGTAACGCCCTTGCCCTTCATAGAACAGACGGCCTGGATACGCAGAGGCTCTCAATTTCCGCAAATTGGCAACGGCGCTGGATTAGCCCTAAGGGCTTTGTCTTGGATGCCGATGCCCTTGTACGCAGCGATTTATATAACCTGAATGATGCTACCCAGCCTGATGAAATAGAGTTTAGTGGCACCTTCGGTGGCGAGGGGTCAGGCAGTGAATGGCGAAATTTAGCGCGCTTAACTAGCACCGCCAGTTGGCCACTTGTTAAGTTTACAGAAAACGGCAGCCATACCATTGAGCCAATTATTGAACTAACAGTTTCGCCACGCCGCGGAACCCCCGATAACATCGTAAATGAAGACAGCCGATCTTTTGAACTTAATGATCTCAATCTATTTTCTCCAGAACGTGCGTCTGGGTTTGACTTATGGGAAGAAGGCAATCGCCTAACGTATGGGATGCGCTGGAAATACGACCAAGGTGACCTGCAAACCGATGTCTTACTTGGCCAAACTTGGCGTATTGATAGCACATCAGTAGTGCTAGCAAATGGTGCAGGACTGGAAGGTGAATTTTCAGATATCGTTGGGCGCGCGACTATTAGCTATAAAGGCTGGATTGACCTTGAACACCGCTTCCGCCTTGATGAAAAGAATTTTGCATTCCTTAGAAATGAAGTTGATGTTGTTTTTGGGGATGAAAACAAAAACCTGCGCATTGGGTATTTCAAACTGAATCGTGGTTTAAATTTTATAAACCGGGAAGACAGAGAAGAAATTCGAGCCAGCGGTTTCTACAATATTGATGAAAACTGGAAGATGTTTGGCACCTTCTCACGGCGGCTTTCCGGCGCTATCACCGATTTTGGTGACGAAGGTAAAGGCAATGTAGAATATAGCCTCGGCGTTACATATCAGAACGAATGCATAGAGGTTGGCGTCACATTGAAAGAGACATACACACGAGACCGAGACATTGAACCGGGCACGTCAATTTTGTTCCGGCTTAAATTGACGAATTTAGGCTAGTGCACAGCGAAGAAAGCAGCTAAAAGGCTTAGCTCGTGGGGGAAGTTTTTTGAATAACACGATTATATTACAAGATTTAGGCGTATCGACAGTGATTAAAAAGACAATGAAATTGGTAAAGCATGGCCTACTTGGTGGTGTTCTGTGTTTTGCTGCTGTAGCAACAGCTTCAGCCCAGCAAGCACTTAATAGCATTGAGGTTTTGGTGAATGACGAGCCAATCTCATCCTTTGATATCGACCAGCGCCTTCGTCTTGTTATTGCTGTCTCTGGCGGCGTAAAGTCAGAGCAAGAGTTCCTGAAAGTCCGCGAACAAGTCATTCGCTCAATGATAGATGAACGCCTGCAATTGCAGGAAGCTGCAACTGTTGATTTGATTATCGGTCAAGATCAGCTTGAAGGCTTTTTCGTTCGTCGTGCCCAAGGTGTAGGGCAATCACCTGAACAGTTTGAACAAGCTCTGGCAGGCATTGGTTCCAGTAAACGCTCGATGCAGAAGCAAATGGAAGCTGAAATTGCATGGTCGCAACTTGTTGAGGGCCGCTTGGGGCCATTCGTTTCTGTGTCCGATGAAGAAGTTGAAGCCCGTATTCAAAAGATTTTTGATAACCGCGGTAAGTTTGAGTACCGGCTTGCTGAAATCACGCTCGACATTAATTCTGCGGCACAAGAAGCCAGTGTTAAAGAAAATGCCACACAGCTTGCTGAACGCATCAAAGGCGGCGCTTCCTTCAATGATATAGCACAACAACTTTCATCTTCACCCACAGCTGCTGTAGGCGGAGACCTTGGTTGGGCAACGATTGATGACCTAAGTGGTCACTATGCTGAGGCCGCTAACAGCGTTGATGTAGGGAAAATCTCCGAGCCTATTCGCACGGCTGGAGGCTACACTATTTTAGCGATGCGTGATCGTCGCCGTATTTTGGTTGCTGATCCACTTGATACACAAGTGGAATTACATCAGATATTCCTGCCTAAAGAGCAGGCTGCCGATTCTGCTGTTGCACAACAATTCAAAAGTGTCGCTGAAAACCTACATACGCAGCCACAACAGTGTGAAACCTTGTCTGAAGTTGCTGCCAAAGCTGGCGCTCAGCCGCAAACTTCTATTGGCGCACTTCGTTTACGTGACCTTCAAGGGACTATCCGGGAGATCGTTTCAGGCTTGGATGTCAATGAAGCAAGTGAAATGCAAGACATGGAAGATGGTCTAAGGGTTTTGGTCACATGCGCTAAGCAGGAACCCCAAATTCAAGAACCTGATTTTGATTTGATCTACAATCAAATTGAACAACAACGACTATCCATGATGGGACGCCGGTATCTTCGTGACATTCGCAGGGATGCGATCATCGATTACCGCTAATCTGCTATGGCAACCTCGCAGCATATCAAACCGCTTGCCCTTACCATGGGCGAGCCTGCGGGCATTGGGCCAGAGCTGATTGCACACCTTTGGCTAAACCAGAAAACATTAGGTATTGCCCCGTTTCTCTATATCGGCGCACCTGAGGCCGTTACAGCGATTGCACCTGATTTACCAATTGAGGCACTTATAAATCCAACAACAGCCGGTGATGTTTTCAGCCGTGCCCTACCTTGCTTGCCTGTTCAATTGATTTCGCCCATTTCCTTAGGCACACCCTCTGAGGCAAACGGTGCAGCGGTGATAGAAAGCATTCAAAAGGCAGTTTCCCTTGCTACGGATAATAGTGTGAGCGGCATAGTGACGGCCCCCATACATAAAGCTGCACTTTATAAGGCTGGTTTTGATGCGCCGGGCCACACAGAATATCTAGCACGCTTATGCGGCGAGGCTGATGATTTTTCAGTTATGATGCTAACTGCGCAAAACCTTCGTGTTGTGCCTGTCACCATTCATATACCGTTAAAGGATGTAGCTGCAGCATTAACTACCGACAAGATATTCCATGCAGGCATGGTGCTAAATCATGACTTAAAAACCCGCTTTAATATAAAAAAACCTCGTATAGCTGTTGCTGGCCTGAATCCCCATGCAGGAGAAAGCGGTACTATAGGTATGGAAGAAGCCACACATTTAATGCCTGCTATCTGGAACCTACGTGACCAAGGTATTGATGTTTCTGATCCGAAGCCCGCTGACACGCTATTTCATGAAGAAGCACGAGCTGAATATGACGGTGTGCTATGTATGTATCATGACCAAGCACTTATCCCTGTTAAAACGCTGGACTTCTGGGGCGGTGTGAACGCAACCCTTGGGCTGCCAATTATCAGAACGTCACCCGACCACGGCACCGCCCTTGAAATAGCCGGAAACGGCACAGCACGCCCAGACAGCATGATCGCCGCCGTGAAATTGGCGCAGTCAATGGCCGCAATGTCGGAGGCACATAATGAGTGACCCTCTCCCCCCCTTGCGCGATGTTATCAAGGAGCATGATTTAAGGGCCAAAAAATCGTTTGGTCAAAACTTCTTGCTAGACTTGAACCTAACCGGAAAAATTGCCCGCACAGCAGGTGATTTGGAAAATAGCGTTATTTATGAGGTTGGCCCCGGCCCCGGTGGATTAACTCGCGGCCTGCTGGCCAATGGTGCCAAGCGCGTTGTTGCTGTTGAAATGGATAAACGCTGCTTGCCTGCCCTGCAGCAAATCTCTGACGCCTATGATGGCCGTCTTAACGTTATTGAAGGCGATGCCCTTGATATGGATGAATTAGCCCTTCTTGCACCGCAAAAAGGAGAGATTCCACGCATTGCAGCGAACCTGCCCTACAATGTAGGCACCATGCTCTTGATCAAATGGCTAACCAGCAAAGAATGGAAGCCTTGGTTTGCCTCCCTAACCTTAATGTTTCAGCGTGAAGTTGCTGAGCGTATTGTCGCCCAACAAGGCACAAAGGCTTATGGCAGACTCTCTGTGCTGGCACAGTGGCGCGGCAAGGTACGCATTGCCATGAATGTACCCGCCGCGGCCTTCACACCGCCGCCCAAAGTGGCTAGCGCTATCATTCACTATGAGCCGATCGAACCAATTGACCTTGATGTCAAATTACAGGATTTGGAAAAGGTGGTTGAAAAGGCATTTGGCCAGCGCCGCAAAATGCTGCGCGCCAGCTTAAAAGGCTTAGAGGTTCCTGCCCTAGAGCTTTTGGAAAAGGCCGGGCTAGACCCTACCCTGCGCGCAGAAAACCTATCTGTTGCTGAATTCGTAAAACTAGCCAAAACATACGGTGAGATGCTTAGCTAACTTTAGGGTGTTTGGTGGCTAGATAGATTTGCTCGCAATGGTAGGCAGGAATAATAATATGTTCGCAGTTGTCTTGGATGAGGTGAACTCGGCGTAGTATCCAGATAAGCCTTTTCCATTAGCGAGTATGTAGATCTCTGAACACTTCCCGTGCGGAGTGTCTTTTCTGAGGTTGTGCCATTGATGGCAATAGACGGATTTAAGCTGTGTTTTCTCGCTAATTGAAAGGCCCTCCAATCGTGATTAAATAAGTCATTCATATTCCAGAAATCTGTATAGGAACTTGAATGCTTGAGAGGTTGGCGAACCGTCACAAAATTGGTGTGATCCGCGCTATTAAGGGAATGATGCCCACCAGTGAGCAACTGAGTTTCTTGTCACGTCCAGTGTTGAGGATCGACACATTATGAACATTGGCAAAGAGCCTATTAAAGACATTGCCAGCATGTTTCGCCATGGTGATGACGTGCTTATGGTTCCGTTTATAGGCGTGCTTGGAAAACATCGCAGGGAATTGCTCAAGCTTGTCGCGCCGCTGGGTGCCACGCTTTACAATTTCTCTCAGCAGGAAGAGCTTAAGGTCAGCCAAGCCGCGACGTTCGCTTATATCAACGAGTGCTACACTGCGCCCGGTCGCATTGCTATAGCTAGCAGCGGTTTTAAGGGTGGTGCTCCGAAGAAGTACAAAAGCAAAGCGCTTGAACCAGTGAAGGCACACTTGCCGACATATGAAACAAGTTCGGCGTTTCCAATGCTTGGCTTTATGGTAAGTTCTACGGACGTGCCGACGCTTTAGCGAAGGCCCGCAAACGTATAGCCAACAAATAACATTAAATACGATTCGGTAAACGTCTTGGCCGTAAACGCGGCCTTGTGGGTGTGAATTTCACTAGATGTACTAGGGGCAGAATAACCACGTTCTCTAGCCGTAGGCGCATACCTCATGGTATAATTGTTTTTTACAATTATTTTTGGAGGCGTATTTTGTTTGATATTATTTGGGGCTTTTTGTCCGGCCCCGGCGGAGTTATTGTTGTAGGATTTAGTTTGGTTTCCGCTTTGTTTTATGTGGTTCGCTGGGCTGCCTTTCCTAAAGATATACAGAAGAATGTTAGCCGCACAGAAATCGGAGCCTATATTTCCAACGGAAAACTTTCGGGAAAAATCGATGATTACAGCAGCTACCACCCAGTAGATGCTGCGAAACTACAAAATGCGGGGGATGCGCAGGGTGCAACAGTGCGTCACTGGTGGCGTTGTGAACGAATTGAACTTATGAGTGACAAGCAAATATGGATGCGCCGGAACAAGGGCGTTCCTCCACCAAAGATCAAAATGGCTTTTGTATAAGTTACCCACTGATGACCCTTCAAGCCGTAAGCCGGAAAGGTAAACCAATCACGCAAATTTCACTCTTTACTTCTACTTATTCATAAAACAGGCCTTGCGCGCTACAAAGTCTCACTTTACGCGCTTAGTGCTCACACTACTTTTGCAAGCGTTCTGACATTAAGCCACGGACAAAGTCTGACATGCCGGGGCGGCGCTCACGCCTGTAGCGTTCTGCGCGCACAATTGCTTTTAGGTCAGCATAGGTGTTTTCTAGGTCATCATTGACCAAAACATAATCATACTCAGCCCAGTGGCTAATTTCACTTTCTGCTTTATCCATCCGTTTGGCAACAACCTCATCACTATCTTGGCCGCGCTTACGCAAGCGTGCTTCCAAGGCAGAAATTGAAGGCGGCAGAATGAATATCCGAACCAAATCAATAGCCCGCGAGCTTGACATCAACTGCTGCGTACCTTGCCAGTCGATATCAAAAATAACATCTTTGCCCCATAGAAGAGCTTGCGCGACAGGGTCACGTGGTGTGCCGTAACGGTTCCCAAATACAGGGGCGTATTCCAGTAACTTGTCATTTTCGATCATTTCATCAAAGCGCTCATCGCTCACAAAATAATAATCTTTGCCGTCTTCCTCGCCAGGGCGTGGGTCACGGGTGGTGGCGGAAACTGACATAACTACATCACCGTCTTCAGCAAGCAAACGCCGGGTAAGCGTTGTTTTTCCGGCACCTGACGGTGAAGATAAAACCAACATAAGGCCACGGCGGCTATCAATCGACTTTTGCGGCATTCAACCCTCTATAATCTTATTCAATGTTCTGAACTTGCTCTCGGAATTGATCTATCAAAACCTTCAGATCAAGTCCGATTTTCGTAAGGGCGTTATCGCCAGACTTAGAGCAAAGCGTATTGGCTTCCCGGTTAAACTCTTGACATAAGAAGTCTAGACGTCTGCCAACAGGCTTATTCGCGGCCAACAAACTACGTGCCTCTTCCACATGGCTATCCAGCCTATCCAGCTCTTCTTGAATATCAGCTTTTACCGCCAACACAGCTAATTCCTGAACAATACGGTCTTCAGGGATTGGCTTTTCAACATTTTCAAGCTTTGCAAGTTGGGCTCTGAACCTGTCCTGCATAGCCTGCACCCGATCGCCAGCCAAGGCCCTTGCCTCACCAGCAAGCCGTTCAATATCAAGCAACTGGCCCGCAAGCACATCAAGCATGCGCTGGCCTTCATCGGCACGAGCAGACTTCAACTCAGCCAAAACTTGCTTCAAGCTATCCGTCAAAGCACCCTTCAGGGCTTTTATATCATCTTCAGAGGTTTCTTTTAAAGATACCTCAACAACACCTTTCACTGCTAACAAACCATCTAGTGAAGCTGGAGCAACACCCGGTTGGTTTTGATATTTTCCAGCAATAGATAGCAGCGTTTTTAGACGATCTTCATTGATGAGCAGTTCACCGTCATCGGTTTCAGAATCGACATTAAGTGCAATAAAAACCGAGCCGCGTGTTAGCTCTGCCGACACCAGCTTTTTCACCAACAAGTCATAGCCATCAAGGAAAGAAGGCAAGCGAGCGCGAATATCTAGCCCCTTATTATTGACGCTTTTAATTTCCCAATTCCACCGGTGGCCTAAAGCTGTACCTGCACCACGTGCAAAGCCGGTCATGCTATTCATTGTCATTCAGTATTTCCCTAAAGCCCTGCCGCACTATAGCGGCTGAGGTCTCATTTAAAAGTGCCAATTGTTTAGTTTGAATTTTGTGATGCACGAAAATGCCGCCAACGACGTACATTCTGATTATGTTCTTTTAGGCTTCTTGCAAATGCATGACCACCCGTACCATCTGCAACAAAATACAGATAATCTACATTAGCAGGCGACAAAACTGCTGCAATCGCACTAAGTCCAGGGTTCGCGATCGGAGTTGGAGGCAGCCCGGCTATGCGGTATGTATTATAAGGTGTTTCTTCCCTTAAATCAGCCGAAGTTAAGCGCCGACCAAGTGCCTCGCCGTACTTAATGCCATACACGACCGTCGGGTCAGACTGCAAACGCATGCCACGCTTTAACCTATTGATAAATACAGCGGCTACTAAAGGCCTTTCATCGGCCATCCCTGTTTCTTTTTCGACAATTGAGGCAAGTATTACAGCTTCCTGTTTGCTCTTGATCGGTAACCCCTTGGCACGGCCATCCCATAGCACATCAAGTTCTCGCTTCATGTTCTCTTGCATGCGTAAAACTACCGCAGCAGCAGTTTCACCTTTGGTGTAATAATATGTTTCAGGTAACAGGCTGCCTTCTACAGGCGATAAGTAGCCTTCTTTATTTAAGCCTGGCGCATCCCATAAAGTGGCCTCAACCTGCGCAACTGACATGCCCTCAGGCACTGCAATTTTACGGTAGAAAACATCGCCCGCAGCAATCCTTCTTACCATTTCCTGCAAAGTCATAGCCGGTGTAATTTCATATTCACCTGCTTGTAGGCGGGTTTCCTGCCCCAGCAATCGCGCTGCTGCAGAAAAATGCCAAGACCTCTCCACAAGGCCCAGTTTTCGAGCCATTGATGCTATGTGGGATAGGCTATTGCCAGATTCTATATATAAATATTCAACTTTTAAAGAACGAGCCTCCATAACTAGAGCTTGCCTAAAGGCACCAAAAACCAAAGCAGCTACCAGAACAAAGGCACAAACACCCAACACCAAAAAATGAAAAAACCGGCTCCAAATCATGGCTCTACCATAAAGGTAAAATCCACTTTCTGGAACCGGTCAAATTGTCTTTTACGGGCAGCCTGCAAAATATTTAGCTGCCAGTATATTCCTGCATCACCAATGACGCATTTGTACCGCCAAAGCCAAAGCTATTTGAAAGAGCTGCCGAAACCTTACGCTCCTGCGCTTCCAAAGCGACCAAGTCAATACCATCACACCCTTCTGCACGTTCATGCAGGTTTAGGGTGGGAGGTACTATATTTTCATTAATTGCCTTGATGCAGAAAATCGCCTCAACAGCACCAGCCGCCCCAAGAAGGTGGCCGATAGAAGATTTTGTAGAGGACATAGCAACCTTAGAAGCATGATCTCCTAACAACCGCTTCACGGCACCAAATTCAATAGGGTCACCAACCGGCGTAGATGTACCGTGCGCGTTGATATAACCAATATCTTCAATGCCAATGCCTGCTCGCTTTACAGCCGCCTGCATAGAACGGAAACCACCATTTCCGTCGGGTGCTGGGGCTGTCACATGATGGGCATCGCCCGACATTCCGTACCCTGTCACTTCAGCATAAATTTTAGCACCACGCGCTTTAGCATGCTCAAGTTCTTCCAGAACAAGCACACCTGCACCCTCACCCATTACAAAGCCATCATGGCCAGCATCCCATGGGCGGGAAGCTAATTCCGGTGTATCATTATATTTTGTAGACAGGGCCTTGGCTTGGCAAAATCCAGCATACCCAATGCCGCATATAGACGCCTCTGCACCGCCTGCGAGCATAACATCAGCGTCATCAAGGGCGATCAATCGCGCCGCGTCACCAATAGCATGTGCCCCCGTTGAACAGGCTGTAACAGCTGAGTGATTTGGGCCTTTGAAGCCATATTTAATGGATACATTGCCTGATGCTAGATTGATAATTGAACCCGCGATAAAGTGAGGGCTTACTTTTCTAACGCCGCGCTCGTGTAATACTATTGATGTATCTGAAATCCAGCGCAAACCACCGATACCAGAGCCAATCATTACACCTGTACGCAAACACTCTTCTTCACCGGGATCTTCCCAGCCTGCGTCTTGCACAGCTTGCATCGCCGCAGACATACCAAACAAAATGAAGTTATCCACGCGACGCTGCTCTTTTGGCAACATCCAGTCATCTGGGTTAAAAGTATCGTTGGAGCCATCGCCCAGCGGCACTTCACAGCCAACTTTACAGGTAAAACCTTCAGTATCAAATAAGGTAACCTCACCAGCACCAGACTGGCCATCGATTAGTTTTTTCCAGGTACTTTCAACGCTGCTTGCCAGCGGAGAAACCATACCCATACCGGTAACTACAACTCGTCTCATCGACCATTCCTTTTTCTATCACACAGCCCAACACTGACAGAAAATTAAAAGAAGCAGAAAATAAAAAAGGGCAACAGCCGGATTAAAACACCCTGCTGCTGCCCTTTCTGAATACCAGATCCAGACTAGGAATTCGCGCTAATAAAGTCGATCGCGTCCTTAACGGTCTGAATTTTCTCAGCCGCGTCGTCAGGGATCTCAATTCCGAATTCTTCTTCAAACGCCATAACAAGCTCAACAGTGTCAAGGCTGTCAGCGCCAAGGTCGTCAATAAAGCTAGCAGTATCGGTGACTTTGTCTTCGTCCACGCCCAAGTGCTCGATTACAATTTTTTTCACCTTATCGGCAATATCGCTCATTGCTCATTTCCTCGTTCTTAAAACAATTTTTTAAAGGGTTTACCTTAATAGTATTGGCATCCCCCCAGGCGCATGATTACCTATTTATATATTCAGTAAATCATGCAGCTTCGGGGTGCTCGTAACACAGTTTCCTAGCTTTGAGAACCCTTTGTTACTGAAATATGTATCAACATTTCTGTCAGATACAAGTTAGATCATCGCCATGCCACCATTCACATGCAAGGTTTGGCCTGTCACATACTTTGCCTCGCTGCTTGCCAAATATAAAACAGCACTTGCAATATCGTCAGGCTCTCCCAGGTCGCCAGAAGGAATTCCCGCTGTTATTGCTGCCTTTTGTTCATCCGTTAATACATCAGTCATCGGCGTACCAATGAAGCCTGGGGCCACACAGTTCACAGTAATCCCACGGCTTGCCAGCTCTGCAGCCAAAGCTTTAGACATACCAATCATGCCAGCCTTTGAGGCACAGTAATTTGCCTGACCAGGGTTTCCTGTAACACCTACAACAGATGTAATATTGACAATACGCCCCCAGCGAGACTTCATCATACCGCGCATCAAACCTTTTGTCAGACGAAATGCTGATTCGAGATTAACCTGCAGTACACTATCCCACTCGTCCTCCTTCATTCGCATTGCTAAGTTGTCTTTAGTTATACCCGCATTGTTCACCAAGACATCAACACCGCCCATCGCTGCGACAGCATCCTTGGCCAACTGATCTACACTTGCACGGTCAGCTAAATTAGCCGTGATAATATGCACTCTATCACCGAGGTCAGCGGCTAAGCCTTCCAGCTTTTCCCTTCTTGTTCCTGAAATAACTACTTCAGCACCAGATTGGTGTAACATAGAGGCAATTGACGCCCCTATGCCGCCAGTAGCGCCCGTGATCAGTGCTTTTTTACCTGTAAGATCAAACATATTAATACCTATCCTTATAAAGTCGCTGCGAAGGCTTCGATATCAGCCGGCTCTTGTAAATTGGCTGTGTCCAATGAACGATCAATCCGCCGAGCCAAACCAGTCAGCACCTTGCCTGCCCCAACCTCAACCATTTGAGTGATACCGAGCGACGCCATAGAAGAGACACTCTCCCGCCAGCGAACGGCTCCAGTTACCTGCTCCACCAATAAGTTGGCAATTCCGTCTGGTTCAGAAATAGGGGCTGCCAATACATTTGCAATAACCGGCAGACATGGTCTTTTAATTGTAACTGCCGCCAGAGCCTCTTTCATTTCATCGGCAGCAGGCTGCATCAAAGGACAATGGAAAGGAGCAGACACAGGCAATAACACACCCCGTTTCGCCCCCTTTTCTTTGGCGAGTTCTACTGCACGCTCCACAGCAGCTTTACCACCAGAAATCACTACTTGCCCATCAGCATTATCGTTAGCAGCAACAACAACGTCACCTTGTGCAGCTTCTTCCGCCACCAATTTCACATCATCAAAGCTTAAACCCAGAATAGCTGCCATTGCGCCTTCACCCACAGGAACAGCCCTCTGCATCGCTTGACCCCGCAACTTAAGTAACCGTGCAGCATCTGCTACTGAAAAAGCACCGGTCGCAGCAAGAGCAGAATATTCACCGAGCGAATGGCCCGCGACGTGACTTGCTATATCTACAATGTTGGCCCCACCAGCCTCTAACGTGCGAATCACAGCCAAAGAAACCGCCATAAGCGCTGGCTGTGTATTTTCTGTTAGCCTGAGATCATCCTCAGAGCCCTCCCACATAATCTGAGACAGATTCTGCGACAGAGCGTCATTTACTTCTTCAAAAACATGGCGTGCCGCTGGCTCGGCATCGGCAAGAGCCTTGCCCATGCCAACAAACTGGCTGCCCTGCCCTGGAAATACGAGTGCTCGGGTCATTTTGATCCTCCAATGCCCTAGAATTACCTTCGCGGTTTGACACAAGCCGTAACGTAAAGGCAAGTCTTTCAGAAAATAACATTCAAAAGCACCGCTTTCCCTTGCATTCCAGCTAGTGCAGAGTTATAGAGGCGCGTCCTGATTCAGATTAGCTGTTCAGGTGTTTTTTAGAAGAGAGCTGGAGGCCCCTGACCACTGCGGCTGGGGAGCGATCAGCGCATAGGAGTGAAGCATGGCTTTATACGAGCATGTTTTCATTGCGCGCCAAGACATTACGGCGTCGCAGGTGGAAAGCATTACTGCCGATTTCTCTAAGATTATCGAAGAGAATGATGGCAAAATTGCCAAGAATGAATACTGGGGCCTTAAAAACCTCGCATATAAAATCAAAAAGAACCGCAAAGGCCATTATGTTCTGTTGAACATTGATGCCCCGCACGCAGCAATCGCTGAAATGGAACGCCAAGCCCGTCTTCATGAAGATGTGATGCGTTTCATGACGATCCGTGTTGATGAGCATGAAGCAGGTCAATCGATCGTACTTCGCTCTAAAGCTGACCGTGATCGCCGCCCTGCTCGCGGAGAGCGCGCACCACGTAAGGAGTTCAACTAATGGCTGCTGGTCGTCCATTCTTTCGTCGCCGCAAAACATGTCCGTTTTCTGGCGATAATGCACAAAAAATTGACTATAAAGACGTAAAACTGCTGCAGAAGTACGTTTCTGAGCGTGGTAAAATCGTTCCTAGCCGCATCACTGCTGTTTCTGCAAAGAAGCAACGTGAGCTTGCTAAAGCGATTAAGCGCGCCCGTAATGTTGCGCTGCTGCCGTTCATCGTTCAATAAACGCTTAGAAGGAGACATAAAATGGAAGTCATCCTACTAGAGCGCGTTAACAAGCTTGGCCAAATGGGCGAAGTTGTTACAGTGAAAGATGGATTTGCACGTAACTTCTTGTTGCCACAGAAAAAAGCTCTGCGCGCAACTGACGTGAATAAAGCTGCTTTTGAAGCAGACCGTGCTCGCCTTGAAGCAGAAAACCTTGAGCGTAAGTCAGAAGCAGAAGCAATTGCCTCGAAAATGACTGATGTGAAAGTTATTATGGTTCGCGCTGCTGGTGAAAGTGGTCAGTTGTACGGTTCTGTTTCATCACGTGATATTTCAGACGCTGTAACTGAAGCTGGCGTTAAAATCGCTCGCAACCAAGTTGTTCTGAACCGCGCCATTAAAACTCTTGGCCTACATGACGTTGTTATTTCACTGCACCCTGAAGTTACAGAAACAGTTGTAGTGAACATTGCACGTAGCCTCGATGAAGCAGAAGTTCAGTTCTCAACTGGCGCTGCGGTTGTTGATACAGTTGAAGATTTCAATGAAGAAGAATTCGTTGAAGAAGCTACTGAGGAAGCAGGCGAAGAAGTTGAAGCTGCTGCGGAAGCGGAAGAAACAACTGAAGAGTAAATCGCTTCACATAATTCTGAAAAAGGCGGCCTTCAGTGCCGCCTTTTTTGTGATGAAATTCAGACTTATCCCCATAGTTATACCCCTGTGGAAAACAGAATGGTGGACAAGTCACATTCCCTATTGAGCAGCCTTTATAATTGGGTAAAGTGGCCCAACAACAAGGCTAAAGCCAGGTTCAGGGAAATTTGTTTACGGAGGGCAGCCGCTGATGGAAGCGCTGACACATGAGGCCGCCAATGATGGTGCGAATGAAATCACATACCGTCAAGCCCCTCATAATTTGGAAGCAGAGCAAGCTCTTCTTGGCTCTATCCTTGTAAACAACGAAGCAGCTCAAAAAGTTCAAGGGTTCCTCGAAGCTGAACATTTTTACGAACCTGTACACGGCCGAATTTTTGAAGCTGTTCTTAAACTTGTAGATAAAAACCAGATTGCTGATCCGGTTAAGTTAAAACCATATTTTGAAAATGATGAAGCCCTTGCTGATGTTGGCGGTGCGCAATATTTGGTGAGGTTGGCAGCCTCAGCAGCAACCATCATTAACGCCGAAGATTACGGTCGGACCATCTATGATTTAGCAATGCGCCGCGCGCTCATTCAGATCGGGGAGCAGATGGTCAACGACGCGTACGACGCGCCCGTAGACGCCGAAGCTAGTGAGCAGATCTCTGATGCGGAAAAACAATTGTTTGACCTTGCAGAGATGGGGGCGGCTGAAACGGGCGCGCAAACTTTCTCAAAGGCGCTGAAAACTGCCGTAGAAAATATTGAAAACGCCTATAAAGACCCTGATAGTTTATCAGGTATCACCACAGGCCTAACCAAACTTAATGAAAAAATCGGCGGGCTCCACAAGTCTGACCTTTTAATTATGGCTGGCCGTCCAGCAATGGGTAAAACCGCACTCGCAACCAACATAGCCTTCAATGCGGCAGAGCGTTATGCACAAGACCGCGTTGCTGGTGTTGATTTAGAACGCTCAAAAGGTGCTGTTGTTTGTTTTTTTAGCCTTGAGATGTCTGCAGACCAGCTTGCCGCACGTATTCTTTCAGATATTGCCAACCGCTATTATGACGGTCCGCACCCAATTCAATCGCATGCAATGCGACAAGGTAAATTGAACCAGCAAGAATTTGAAGCCATTGCTCGAGCTGCAATTGCTTTGGAAGATACACCTCTTTTCATTGATGACACACCGGCTCTAACAATTGCAGGCCTACGAACACGTGCCCGGCGCCTTAAAAGGCAACATAATCTAGGCCTTATTGTAGTTGATTATCTTCAGCTTTTACGTGGCAGCAATAAAGCAGGCGGCAGTGAAAACCGGGTACAGGAAATTTCGGAAATCACACGAGGCCTCAAAGGTTTAGCTAAAGAACTCCACATCCCTGTTATTGCTTTATCGCAGCTTAGCCGAGGCGTTGAGCAACGGGAAAACAAGAGACCAATGCTTTCAGACCTTCGTGAATCTGGCTCGATTGAGCAGGATGCGGATATGGTTATGTTCGTATTCCGGGAAGAATATTACAAAGAAAAAGACGAACCAAGCCAAACTGACCAAGAGAAACATGTTCTGTGGCAAGCGGAAATGGAAAGCCTCTACGGCAAGGCCGAAGTTATTATTGGAAAACAGCGTCACGGCCCTGTTGGTACGGTTCAACTAGCCTTTGAAAAAGAATTTACGCGCTTCTCCGACCTGGCAGAAGATGATCATCTGCCAGAACGCTTTGATGAATAACCAGTTCAATAATAATTTTGCTACGAAATATTAATCGCAAATCACAGTTGTTGTGCTGCCGTCTTCATGTTCAAGCACAACAGACTTTGTATCTGAATCACACTTGTAACTTTTTCCGTTAAACTCAACAGTCGAACCGCTATGTGAGCTTTCCCAAGAACCCTGAAAGTCATCATCGGAATAAAAGTCATCTGATGAAAAATTATTGGCGATTGCAGCAACTAACAAAGCTGCCCCTATAACCCCGATAAAAATGTAGTTTTTGTTCATTGTCGCTATCCTCGCATTTTTTTGTTTTGATTAAATTTAATGCAATAGCTTCTATATAGGCTAAATCGAGAAGAAATTAAAGGGTATGCAAAAGAACGCTTAAAGCCCCAACATATTGCGATTCTCTTTCGGCAAAAAGAGCCTGATTCCATCCATAGATGTTGTGAGTGAAATTTGGCAGCCTAGCCGGGAGGTTGCTTTCAAACCACTGGCAAGGTCCAACATCTCTTCCTCATCCTCAGACGCTTCTGACAACTGACTAAAAAATGCAGGATCAACAATAACATGGCATGTTGAACACGCCATGTTTCCTTCACATGCCCCTTCCATCTCGATGCCGTTTTCCTGTGCAATCTGCAACACTGACATTCCGCTTTCAGCGGCAACAACGCTTTCCTTACCTTCAGGATTAACAAAGATCACTTTAATACTCATGGCTTCAATCCACCTAGTTTTACCACTTCTTCAATTAAGCGATTAGCGGCATAATCTAGCTCATGGCCCGTAGTGAAACGGCCCGTACCAATGCGCAAAGCCGACTTCGCCTCAGATGAAGTACGCCCGATGGCCTTTAAAACATAGGACGGCCCCGTAACAGCAGAGGCGCACGCCGCACCACTAGAGACGGCTAGATCACGAATTGAAGCCAATAACAAATCACCGTCGATTCCTGGAAAACTGATATTTAAATTCCCCACCCAGCGCTGCTTAAGATCACCATTCATAATCAATTCGGGTAACTCGCCCGAGAGTTTCTGCTTAAATTGACCCATTAAATTATTTAGACGAGATTGCTCCATCTCCAGTTCAGTTGCGGCTATCTCAGCAGCGGCCCCTAGGCCAGCAACCAGTGCAGGAGCTTGCGTCCCTGATCTCACATTATTCTCTTGCCCTCCACCTGAAAAAAGAGGCGCAAGAGAGGTCTGTCGCCCTGCCCGTTTATACAGAGCACCCACCCCTTTAGGGCCGTAAATTTTGTGGCCAGAGATGCTTAGAAAGTCCAACTGCGTTTCATCCACATCTAGCGAAATTTTTCCAAAAGCCTGTGCTACATCACTGTGAAAAAGGGCTCCATGCTTCTTTGCAATTTTTCCGACTTCCGCTAGAGGCTGGATGACACCAATCTCGTTATTTACAGCCATTACAGACACAAGTGCTGTTTGTGCATCAATAACATCATCAACAGCGTCCAAATCAACAAGGCCATTTGGTTTCACTGGCACAATCTCAAGCTCAAAACCTGCTTGCTGGCAAAACAAAGCAGATTCAAGAACACACTTATGTTCCGTAGCCACAGTTACTAATTTAGGGCGCTTCTTGCCCCAAACTTCCATTGCGCCCTTAATCACCAGATTATTGGTTTCGGTTGCACCTGATGTGAAAAATATCTCTGATGGCTGGGCACTTATAACATTCGCAACTTGTTCACGTGCGATATCAAGTGCAGCCTCAGCGCGCCACCCAAAGCTGTGGGTGCTACTATGCGGGTTTCCAAAATGCTCTGTTAAATAAGGCATCATGACTTCAAGCACGCGCTTATCCAGCGGAGTCGTGGCTTGATAATCCAAATATATCGGTGTCTTTACCACGTAGAATTACCGCCTTACTGTTCGATCATATAGCTTTTTCCAAGCTTCAACAAAAGTCTCTACATCTGCCTCAGTTGAGCTATAGCCAAGCGACACACGAATTGATGAGCTAGCAACTTCTTCAGGATAGCCCATTGCATTAAGCACGTGAGAAACCTTCACTTTACCTGAAGAGCAAGCAGACCCGGAAGAAACACAAATGCCTGCAAGGTCAAAATGCATCACCTGTGTCTCCCCCTTCACACCCGGAATTGCAAGGCAACTGGTATTTGCAAGTCGTTCTGCTTTTTCGGCAACAATGATAAGCTCGTTGGTGTGTGTACGAAGGGCTTCCTCCATTTTATCGCGTAGCCGAGATAAGCGTTCACTTTCACTTAGTTCGCTTAAGGCCTCAATCGCGGCCTCTCCAAAGCCAGCAATCCCAGCCACATTTTCTGTACCTGACCGGCGACCAAGCTCTTGCCCACCACCTACTATCAGCGGCTTAAGCAGTGCCGTGGGAGACAGAACTACAGCGCCAACACCCTGAGGGCCACCAATTTTATGAGAGGACAGTGTGAGATAATTCACACCTAGTGTCTGCATATCAATCGGCAGTTTCCCTGCCGC
>Ga0316207_10002215_pt1 | contig 20695 bp, 16 predicted proteins | sample 6weekpyrite_MG_FD_204943 | JGI IMG/M metagenome (GOLD analysis project Ga0316207, IMG submission 204943) | Microbial mat bacterial communities from mineral coupon in-situ incubated in ocean water Damariscotta River, Maine, United States -... | ecosystem: Environmental > Aquatic > Marine >...
CCCGAAGTTTCGGCAGGAACAGCGTCGATCACCGCCAGATAGGTCTTGCCCACCAGCCTGTCTTCAAAGGCCTTGTTGAACCGTTTTAACGCCTTGGGATTGCGCGCCAGCAGCAGGCAGCCGCTGGTATCGGTGTCGAGCCGATGCACAGCCATAGGCCGCCGCTGAAAGCCCAGTTTGAGACTATCGAGATGGTCATCAAGGCATTCACCCCCGCGACGCGGACGATCAACCGGTAGGCCGGCGGGCTTGTTGATGACGAGTGCCTCGCCATCTTCGAACAGGATATTGGGTGTCATATGTTTTTTCTCGTGTGCCGGGGTGGCGTGGCCAATAGTCAAAAGAGCGTGGCTTTAAAGAGGCCGCGCAGGGCATTGCCGAGCATGAACCCATCGGAAAGATCATCAAGTGTGAGGTCTGCCTCGCGCGCTTTACCGCTTTCGATCAGCGATTCGCGCAAGACTCCGGGCAAAAGCCCGAGCGTGGCGGCAGGGGTGAGCAATTCCTCCCCGCGTTCGACAAAGATATTGGTGAAGCTGCCTTCGGTCACCAGCCCATCATCGCGCACAAGGATTGCCTCTTGCGCACCCAGACGATTTGCAGCTCCCAACGCATCCTCGTAAAATCCGCGATCGGTTGTCTTGTGCGCCAATCGCCAGTCTGACGGGTCGAGCGGATGCGGCAATGCGGCAGCCTTTAGCGGCCCGGCAAAGGGCTGAGGCATTGGCTGTGTTTCAAGCGCGGTTGCCCCGCTGCGCGAAGCCATAAGTCGCAGCTTTGCCGGGGCTTCCAGCTCAAAACACAGGGCCTGTATCTGGTTGCGGGCAGCGTGGCGATCAAACTGGAAACCCAGAGCAGCCGCGCTTCGTTTCATACGAGACAGGTGCAATTCGAGCAGGGAAATCCCGTTATTGGGATCAAACGCCATCGTCTCGATCAGATCGCATGATGGCGCAGTGTGAGCAGATGTTGCCGCGCGGGCAAAACCGGCCTTCACCTCGCATTCGCTGCGTTCCTTGAGGCTTTCGCTATCGGCCACAATCGCAGAGCCAACACCCAACACCGCGCTGCCTTGACCGTTTTCAATCGGCGTCAAACGCAGCGTGCGGATTGCCACGTTGAACGCTGCTGCGCCGTCCGATCCGATCCGCCCGATCGCCCCGCAATAGGGGCCGCGCGCATCGCGTTCGATCTGATTGATAAGCTCCATCGCGCGGATCTTGGGCGCACCGGTAATCGAACCGCACGGGAAGATCGCGCGCACCAGCTCCATCGCGCCATTGCCCTTTGCAAGCTGAGCATGAACGCTCGACACCATCTGGTGCACGGTCGGATATGTCTCGACCGAAAACGGCGCGTCCACCCGCACGCTTCCCGGCACCGCCACGCGCGACAGGTCGTTGCGCATCAGGTCAACGATCATCAGGTTTTCGGCCTTGTCCTTAACCGATGTCGCCAGTTCTTGCGCCAATTGTGCATCGCGTGCCGGATCATCGGAGCGCGGGCGCGTGCCCTTCATCGGTTTGACCTTGGCGCGGCGTTCATCGCCATCGGCATCGAGCGCCACGAACAATTCCGGAGACAGGCTGAGCAGCCAGTGCGAACCGTCAAAAACCACCCCGCCATAGCCCGCGCTCGCCGCGCTGCGTAGCTCTGCATAAAGCGCCAGCGGGTCGCCCTGATAGGACCCAGCCAATGGATAGGTGAGGTTCGCCTGATAGATATCGCCTGCGTGGATCGCCTCGTTGAGCTTTGCAAAAGCGTCCTCGTAACCACCGGGCGAAAGCTGCGGGTCGAGCGGGCCAAGGCTGGCGGTGCCCTCGCTCCTTGCATCAAGCCATGCAGGCACGTCGTCCGGCGCAATGCGTTCAGGCGCATCGAACAGGCCAAGCCAGACAAGCGGTCCGGCAGCGCCGATCCGTTCATCAGCAAGCGGCGCCAGTTTGGGTTCGAGCGCAAGGCCTGCCTCATAGGCGATGTATCCGGCCAGCTCTCCGCCAGAGCGGCGCGCAGCGTCGGCCGCCTTGAGTGTTTGTTCCACCTCATCTGCCCGATAGGCGACAAACACTTCGCGCGGATTGGCGTAGAACATCGCATCTGCCGCCCCCTCGGAGCGCGCGTCATCGAGCAATACAAATATTTGGGGCGAAGCGGCCTGAACCATCTCTAGCGCCTTAGAAGCCTCTCCGGCCCAAGTCGATAGGTTGACCGGCTCAACTTGACCGACCTTGCGCGGGTCTGCAAACGCTGTTGGGGCATGGATGTCGAAGGGAACTGACCGGATTATGAGCGATATTTTTCTTGGCCTTGGCGGCAATGGTGAAAACCAACACCTCGCGCTTAGTCGAGCGAACCGTCACGGGTTGATCGCAGGCGCAACCGGCACGGGTAAAACGGTAACGCTCCAAGGGCTGGCTGAAAGCTTCTCGTCCAACGGTGTTCCGGTCTTTGTTGCCGATGTGAAAGGCGATCTGTCAGGCATTGCGATGCCGGGATCACCAACTTTCAAACACGCCGACAAACTTGAAGGGCGCGCTAAGGAACTGGGCATGGATGACTATGCCTATTCGGATAATCCGGTGATTTTCTGGGATCTGTATGGCGAACAAGGCCACCCGATCCGCACCACGATCAGCGAGATGGGACCGCTGCTGCTGTCGCGCCTGCTTGATCTCAACGACACACAAGAAGGCGTGCTTCAGATCGTTTTCCGCCATGCCGATGAAAACGGTCTTTTGCTGCTCGATTTCGGCGATCTGCAAAGCGTGCTGCAATGGGCATATGAAAACTCCAAGGAGCTTTCGGGCGTCTATGGCAATGTGTCGAAACAGTCGGTCGGTGCAATCCAGCGCCAGCTCTTGAGCTTTGAAGCGCAAGGCGCGAACCACTTTTTTGGCGAACCCGCACTCGAAATCGACGATTTCCTCAAGACCGATGAAAACGGGCGCGGCTATGTCAATGTGCTTGCCGCTGACAAGCTGATGCAGAGCCCCAAGCTTTATGCGACATTCCTGCTGTGGTTGCTCGCTGAATTGTTTGAAAGCCTGCCCGAAGTGGGCGATCCGGAAAAACCAACGCTCGTCTTCTTCTTTGACGAAGCGCATCTGCTTTTCGATGACGCGCCCAAAGCCTTGCAGGAAAAGATTGAACAGGTCGTTCGCCTTATCCGTTCCAAAGGGGTTGGTGTGTTCTTCGTCACGCAAAACCCGATCGACATCCCTGAAGAAGTCGCAGGCCAGCTCGGCAACCGCGTCCAGCACGCACTGCGCGCTTTTACCAAACGCGATCAGCGCGCGATCAAGGCGGCAGCGGAAACCTTCCGCATCAATGACGATCTCGACACAGAAGAGGTCATCACCGAATTGCGTGTGGGTGAGGCTCTTGTTTCCACTCTGGACGAAGAAGGCGCGCCCACAGTGGTCCAGCGCACTTTGATCAAACCGCCGCGTTCACGCCTTGGCCCTGTGACCAAGAAAGAGCGCGCAATCATCCAGTCGATCAGCCCATTCGAGGGCAAGTATGACGAAGCGGTTGATCGCGAAAGCGCAGAAGAAGTGCTGCTCGCCAAGACGCAGGATGCGGTCGAAACGGCTGAAGAGGTCGCAGAAAAAGGCACCGAGGAAGTCGCCAAGCGCCCGCGCAAGACCAAATCGATGTGGGAAAAGGCGATCTCGCGCGGGACCAAGGTTGCAGCCGGTTCGATGGCGGGTGCTGCTGCTGCCGCAGTGCTGGGCAAGAAATCGCGCGCCAACCCAATGCGCAGCGGGATCACATCGGCAGCGGGGTCAATCGCCACTGATCTCGCCGGGCCGATTGCGGGGCGTTTTGTCCGCAATCTGATCGGCGGATTGATGCGTTAGGGCCTAAAGCGGCAGCCTGATTTCGGCCCGCAATCCGGTTGTTTGCCCGGCTTCGTGACGGTTGGACAAAACCAGTTCACCGCCATGCTGTTCAGTAATGGCGCGCGCGAGCGTTAGGCCAAGCCCTGCACCGCCGGTAGCCCGATTGCGCGAGCTTTCACCGCGGGTGAATGGTTCAAGCATGTCCGCGATGCGCGCAGGGTCAATGCCCTGACCATCATCCTCGACCCGCAAAACTGCACAATTGCTCTGTTCGAAAAGAGAAATGCGCGCATTGCCGCCATATCGAACCGCGTTGGAGACAAGGTTGCGCAAAGCCCGCTTGATCCATGTCACCTGAATGCGCGCAACGATGCGCGGTGGATCGGCAATCTCTACCGGTTCGCCCAGATCTTCAAATTCCGCCGCAACACCAAGCGCAAGAGCGCCCAGATCGGCTGTTTCCACCCCCATCTCGGCGCGCCCGACGCGTGACAGGGTCAAGATGTCGTCAAGCGTTGCGGTGATGTCTTCGATCGAGGCAGCCATTTTTGCCCGCTGGGCCTCATCCTCGACGCTTTCGATCCGAACGCGCAACGCGGCAAGCGGGGTTTTGAGATCGTGGCCGATCGCGCCGAGCATCACGTCTTTTTCATCGAGCTGCGCTGCGATGCGCGCTTCCATTGCGTTATGTGCAGCGATCAAGCGGCGGGTATCGGCAGGGCCGGTTTCTTCCAACTGCACAACCCGCCCCGGCTCACGCGAAAAATCGCTCACGCGTTCGGTCAGGCGGGCAAGCGGGCGGGTGATACGCCTGATGACGAAGAACAGGACCGCGATGAGAACGGCAAAGGTTACGAGCGTTTGAAAGATCAGGCCCGTAGGGGTTCCCTGCCGCCTTCGCGGTTCAAGCACACGCGCGGTTTCCCAACGTCCATCGGGTTCGCGCTGGATCGAGGCAACATAGAGACGGCGGTCGCGCCACCCTTGGCGCCGGTTAAAGCGGGGGCGACGCTCGGCAAAAGCGTTGAGCGCGGGGTCATCGCCTGCGCGGCGCACGGTTACCGCGACTTGATGCGGCTCTACTCCTTCATCGAGCAATGCTGATCTAAGGCGGGCCTCGCGCACTCCTTCACCATTGGCATCAGACCCGTCTACGGGCGGCTCTGTAGTGGTTATGTAGCGCAAGCGGCGCGGCAGGCCGCCGGGCACGGCCTGTGCCTCACGCGCATCGCGCCCCTGACGGCGCGGTCTGATCTGCGGCCCTTCGCGCGCAGCCTGTTCGGCTCCGCTGACAAGCTGGAATGCGGCAGCGGCAAGAATAGCGCTTTCGCGGCGTTCTTCACCTGCGCGGTAAAGCAGTGCCACAGAGACAAGCTGCGCGACCAACAAGGCGGCGGCAACCGCAACCATGACCTGCGCGAGCAAGCTGGAAGGCCAGAACCGGCTCACGCTGTGCCATTCTCGGGTGCGACGCGTTCGACATTCGCGCCGAAGCGATAGCCTCCCCCGCGCACCGTCAGGATGAATTGCGGCTGGCTGGTGTCAGGCTCGATCTTGCGGCGCAGGCGGCTGACCTGATTATCGACCGCACGATCGAACAGATTGGCGGTCCTGCCCTGTACCAGATCAAGCAGCAGGTCACGGTCCATCACATTGCGTGGATTGTCGAGGAATGCGCGCAGTAGACGAAATTCTGCGGTTGATATGGGCACGGTAACTCCGTCGCCATCGGTAAGCTTGCGTTTGAGCGGATCGAGGACCCAGCCTTCAAAATGGTAGTGCCAGTCCTCGATTTCAGCGCGCGGTGCGGAACTGCGGGTGACACGGCGCAGAACCGTGCGGATGCGGGCCACCAGCTCGCGCGGCTCAAATGGTTTGGTGACATAATCATCCGCGCCCAGTTCCAGCCCGATTATCCGGTCGGTTGGTTCGCCCTTAGCGGTGAGGAAGATGACCGGAATTTGCCGGGTTTCGACCAGATGGCGGCAGAATGACAAGCCGTCTTCACCGGGCATCATGATATCGAGCAAGACCAGATCGGGGGCCGCACTGCCAAGTTTGGCGCGCGCGGCGGCCGCGCTTTCCGCCTGCGACACTGCAAAGCCCTGACCTTCCAGATATTCGGCCAGCGGTTCACGCAAGGTCGGCTCGTCATCGACGAGGAGGATCGAGGTGGGTTCGGCGTCGTGCATCGGGTTTCAGTTCATGAAAGGAGCCGGCCCGGCGCGCAAGCCGTGTTTTGACGGTGCGAGCCGGGCCGGCAGGTGTGGATGCAAGAGCGTTTCGGGGGAGATGCTCATGCGCATCCGTTGGAGAAGCCTAGTTTGTGCCCCGTTGACCGCCCCTTTGACCACGGCGTTGTTCACGGCGCTGCTGGCGGCGTTCGCGGATCTTTGCACGGGCAGCTTCGCGTTCTGCGCGGCTGATCGTGCCCGAACTGTCAGTGTCTACGCGAGCAAAGCGCGCTTCTACTGCTGCGTCAAATTCTGCCTGTGAAATGGCGCGGTCCTGATTGGTGTCTGCGCGGCGCATCATGCGCATGAGGCGTGCACCGCGGCGACCACCACGGCGGCCTTCGGCGCGTCTTTCGCGCCTTGCTTCGCGTGCAGCGGTCAGTTCAGCCTCGGAGATACCGCCGCTGCCATCGCTGTCCATCCGTTCAAAACGGCGTTCCTGACGAGAGGTGCGGCGCTCAGCGCGGCGGCTGTCGCGCGCTTCGCGGGCTGCGGCCATTTCTGCGCGGGACAATTCGCCATCGCCATTGGTGTCGGTTGTCGCAAAGCGGGCAGCGCGGCGGCTGGCACGGTCTTCTGCTGTAAGCTGGCCGTCGCCATTTGCGTCCATGCGGGCAAAGCGTTCGCTAGCCTTGGCGCGCGCTTCGGCTAGCGAGATCATGCCATCGCCGTTGGTGTCGGAAGCTTCAAAGCCGCGTTGGCCGCCATGCTGCTGGGCCAGAACAGCGCCTGCGCCGCCAAGCGCCAGCGCGGCAGCCGAAAGAGTGAGTGTCAGTTTGCGCATCGTCTTTCCTTTTCAAACCAAATCTTCGTGTGAGAAGCGGCCCGTTTCCGGATCAGGGGCGCCAGGCGGGGGCTAGCCCGGAACGGATATGTGGGCATACTATCCGTGCCGTAAACGGGCTGCATCGTCAGGTTGAGGATGCCTTGAGCGACCCTTACCGCAACTCACGATTGCAATGTCTAAAGACTGATTGTCGCAGGAATATGCCTGCTTGTGCCTACTTTGTCGCGGCTTGTATCAGGCCGGCGGCCTTGTTCAGCAACGCGCAAGGCAGGAATTAGCGCGGCCGCATTTCGGTGCCTTCGCCGGCGGTAATGAAGATTGCAGTTGCGCGCTCTTCGATATCGGCGATGTGCCATACGCCCGGCGCGTTGATCGCATATTCACCGGCTTTGAGCGTGACCTGCGAGCGGGTGCCATCGGGAAATTCCTGATGGAGCAGCATTTCACCTTCGATGCAGATCACCACTTCATCGCCCTTGGGGTGCATTTCCCATGTGGGCCAGCCTTCGGTGAAAGTGTGCTGGGATACCAATCGCCCTTCGGCCCCGTCAGCGCCGTGGCGCGCGCCATATTGTTCATACCATTCAAGACCGGAGAAAGGCGGCTGCGGCACCGCCTTTGCTCCGAGCCCTAAATGGATGAATGCATCGGTTAGTTTGCGCGCACTCATGATGCGCCCCTCACGAAGCAGGTGCGGTAAAGCAGAACACGTTCAGTTTATTGCCATCAGGATCGCGGAAATAGCCTGCGTAAAAGCCATCATCGCCGCGCGGGCCGGGCGCGCCTTCGTCGCTGCCGCCTTCGGTCATCGCGATGTCATAGACCGCCTGCACCTGCTCTGGCCCTTCGACTTGAAGCGCCACCATAGTGCCATTGCCAACGGTTGCAGGCTGTTCGTCAAACGGTTTGGTTGCGGCAATTCCGGGCGCGCCGCCCATTTCGCCCCACGCGATAAATGTATCGAACTCCATCATCCGGCCTACGCCGAAATGACCGGCAATCGCGTCGTAGAATTTCGCTGCACGCGGCAGATCGTTGGTGCCAAGGGTTACGTAGCCGATCATGTCTGTTCCTCCGTTTGCCGATCGCTTTGTGCGACTCGGAATAAAGGAACATTACTAGAACATACGTTTCTTCGCAAACGAGATTTAGCCAAGCGCTATAGCGCTGCGGTTTCCCGTTCGAGCCACGCCAGATCATCACCTTCAAGCTGCGGGGCAACAATCTCGCGCACCTTGGCATGATAGGCATCGAGCCAGTCAATCTCGCTCGTGGTCAGCAGGCTCTTTTCAATGAGACGGCGGTCGATCGGCACGAATGTCAGGCAATCAAAGCCAAGATAGCTGCCCTCTGCGGCTTCGATGTCCTGTCCAACAGTGAGGACAAGGTTTTCAATCCGGATGCCGAATGCGCCCGCTTTGTAGTAGCCCGGCTCGTTGGAAAGGATCATGCCTTCCATCAATTCCTGACCGGTTCCAGCCTGCCCGCCAGATGGTTTGGCGATGCGTTGCGGCCCTTCGTGGACGCCAAGGAAACTGCCAACGCCGTGTCCGGTGCCGTGGGCGTAATCAACGCCTGCCTCCCAAAGATACTGGCGTGCGAGCACGTCGATCTGGCCGCCGCTTGTCCCTGTGGGGAAAACCGCGCGGTCGATCTGGATATGGCCTTTGAGGACGCGCGTGAAGCGGTCTTTCATTTCGGCTGTCGGGGCAGAGCCTTCGGGCGTATCGACCCAAACGGTGCGGGTGATGTCGGTGGTGCCGGCGGGATATTGGCCGCCTGAATCGACCAGATAGATCGAGCCTGGGGGAATGAGGATATTGCTGTCTTCATCCACTTTGTAGTGCGGCAGCGCAGCGTGCCCTGCTGCGGCCGAAATCGTGTCAAAGCTGGTGTCGCGCAGATCGCCATGTTCGCGGCGGAAACCTTCGAGCTTTGCAGCAGCGGCCAGCTCATCGATTTCGCCATTAGGTGCGGTTACCTCGATCCAGCGAAGGAAGCGGCTGACAGCAGCGCCGTCGCGCGCCTGTGCATCGCGGTGTCCGGCGACTTCGGATGCGTTCTTGACCGCTTTGGCAAGGATGGTGGGGTCCTGTTTGAAGGTGAACTTCGCGCCGCCTGCGCGCAGGGCCTGCGCAATGCCGACAACGCCAAATTCGGGATCGACGCTGACATGCTTGCCGGAGAGTTCGCCGAGCGCGGCCTGAAATTCATCGCGCGGGCGAACGGTGACTGCATTGCCCAGATGCTGGATAACTTCGGGCGTCATCTTTTCAGGAGCGATGAACAATTCAGCGTGCCCATCGGCATGCGCGATGACATAGGAAAGCGCGACCGGCGTATGCGCCACATCGCTGCCACGGATGTTGAGCAGCCATGCAATCGAATCGAGCGCAGGCACCACGACCGCATCGAGGCCCTCTGCGCCAAGCCAATCGGCGATTTCAGCGCGTTTATCCGCCGAAGACCGTCCGGCGAGGTCTTCTGTATGGACAATCGCCTTCGCATCCGAAGGTGCGGGTTGATCGGCCCAAACCGCATCGAGCGGATTGCTGTCGGCAGGCACCATGGTGATACCTGCAGGTTCCACGATCGCTTCGAGCGCCTCGACCCAGCCCCATGTGTGAAGCCACGGATCATAGGCAATCTTTGCGCCACCCTCGCTCACATCCTTGAGCCAGTCGCCAAGACTGTCGCCTGGAATCGAGCGGTATTCGAACAGTTTTTCATCGACCTGATCGCGGACTTGCACGGTGTAGCGACCATCGACGAAGATCGCCGCATGAGTGAGCGTGACCGCAGCAAAGCCTGCCGATCCGCCGAAACCGGTGAGCCATGCCAGCCGCTCGGCATATTCGCCGACATATTCGCTCATATGTTCATCGGAGATGGGAATGATAAAGCCGTCCAGCTCGCGACGCTTGAGTTCTTCTCGCAAGGCTTTGAGGCGCGCTTCGTGGGTTTGCATCAACATCTGGTCGTTTCCCGGCTGGTCCTGCAAGCGACTTGCCGTGCAGGAACGAATGGCTAGAACGCTCCACATAGGCCGCTTGGCTGCTGCTTTCCACCCGTGCTTTTACTCTCGAGGATACCGACTTGTCGAAATCCCGCTTCGCTCTCTTTACATGCGCCGCCGCATTGGTCGCGATTGTGACCAGCAGCGCATCTGCCGATACTCATGAGGACAATACCAGCGTGACAATTCAACCGCCTGTCGCCGAAAAGCGCGAGCATACCTACACCCATCACGGGATCACGATTTCTGATCCGTATGACTGGCTTTATGACAAGTCCTATCCCGAAATCGACGATGAGGACGTGCTTGATTACGTGCGCGCGGAGAACGCCTATTTCGAGGCGCAAATGGCTCCGCAGGCCGATCTGACCGAGGCGCTGTTCACCGAAATGCGCGCGCGCATCAAGGAAGACGATTCGACCGTGCCCCAGCGCCGGGGCGAATATCTCTATTGGTCCGAATTTGAAGAGGGCGCACAATACCGCAAACATTACCGCCGCCCTGTGGGCACCGATGACAGCGCCGAACCCCAGCTTATCCTTGACCAGAACGAACTGGCCGAGGGCCATGAATATTTCCGCCTTGGCGCGCTTTCGGTGAGCAAGAGCGGGCGTTTCCTTGCCTATTCAACCGATACAAGCGGGGCGGAACGCTACACCGGTCGCATCCTTGATCTGGATACCGGCGAACATCTGGCCGATGAGATTCCAAATTTGCGCAGCGGGCTGACCTGGGTCGCGAATGACAGCGCGCTGGTTTACGGCCCGTCGAGCGAAAACTGGCGCACACTTGAGGCGCGTCTACATGTCATCGGCACGCCGGTTGAAGAGGATGTCACGCTCTACAGGGAAGAGGATGAAAGCTTTGGCGTTGGCGCCGGGCTCTCCGCGCAGGAAGACTATCTCATCATTGAAACGGGCGACAACGAAACAAGCGAGGTGCGCTTTGTTTCTGCCGCCGATCCAACCGGCGAACTGACACTGGTCAAACCGCGCGAGCAGGGCGTGGAATACAGCGTCGATATCCGCGAAGGGGAAATGTGGGTTTGGACCAATGACGACCACATCAATTTCCGTCTCGCCAAGGCTGATATTGGTTCGCCCGATGCATGGGAAACCGTGATTGCCGGATCGGATGAATTCTACCTCACCGATTTCGAATTATTCGAAGGGTTCTTTGTCACAGAAGGGCGCGAAAACGGCCTCGATCAGGTGCAGATCCGTTCCTATGACGCGCCCTTGCAGGCCCAGCCAATCGCCTTTCCAGAGGCGAGCTATGATGCAGGCCTCGCCTATAATCCCGAATATGATCAGACGGTGCTGCGGCTTTCCTATGAAAGCATGGTCACACCCGATTCGGTCTATGATTATGACACCGCCGATGCCTCGCTCACCCTGCTCAAACAGCAGGAAATCCCGAGCGGATATGACGGCTCGCTCTATGTGACAGAGCGGGTCGAAATTCAGGCGCGCGACGGGACGATGGTGCCGGTCAGCATCGTAATGCGCAAAGACCGGGCGCAATTGCTCGCAGCCCAAGGGATTGATGGGCCCGGCCCGCTCCATCTCTATGCCTATGGCGCCTATGGCTATGCCGTGCCGCCGGGCTTTTCGACCACTCGCCTGAGCCTTGTTGATCGCGGCTTTGCCTATGCCATCGCGCATATTCGCGGCGGCGATGATCTGGGGCGGCGCTGGTATCTGCAAGGCAAGATGTTTGAACGCACCAACACCTTCAACGATTTCGTCGATGCAGGCCGCGGATTGATCGCGCAAGGCTATACCGCTGAAGGCATGGTCACCGCCAGCGGCGGCTCGGCGGGCGGCGAGCTGATGGGCGCAATCGTCAATCAGGACCCTGCGCAATATGGTGCCATTGTTGCCCATGTGCCTTTTGTCGATGTGCTGGGTACGATGCTCAACGACACGCTCCCGCTGACCCCGGGTGAATGGCAGGAATGGGGCAATCCTATCGAGAGCAAGGAGGCCTTTGCCTACATCCTCTCCTATTCGCCCTATGATCAGGTGAGCGCGCAGGATTATCCGCCGATGCTGGTGACCGCAGGCCTCAACGATCCGCGCGTCACCTATTGGGAGCCCGCCAAATGGGTCGCGCTCCTGCGTGATCAGAAAACCGACGACAATGTGCTGCTGATGAAGACCAATATGGGCGCAGGGCATGGCGGCCAGTCGGGCCGGTGGAATTCCTTGCGCGAAACGGCGGAGGAATACGCCTTTATCCTGTGGCAGATGGGGATGAGCGACGAGCAGTCGGGCAAGTGAGCGAAGCGCGCACCTTTACCCGTAGCTTTCTGGCTGAGCCTCATCACATCGATGAGCTTGGCCATGTGAACAATTCGGTCTGGGTCCAGTGGATTCAGGATATCGCCACCGCGCACTGGGAAAGCGCCGCTCTGCCCGAACATCAGGAGCAGTTCTTCTGGGTCGTGGTCCGGCACGAGATTGATTATCGCGGCAATATCGCTGTGGGTGAAAGCGCGCTTGGCACCACATGGATCGATGGCGATCCGCGCGGGGCCAAGTCGGTGCGCGCTGTCGAATTCACCGACGAGACGGGCAAACGCCTCGTTTCAGCCCGCACGACATGGGCGATCATGGATAGGGCAAGCGGTCGGCTGGCGCGTGTGCGGCCAGAAGTGCTCGCCGGATTTCGTATCGATCAGTAGCCGCGCACGGTCAGGCGGGCCTCGACTAAGCGGCGATATCGTCGACTGGGCGAGGCTTTGACCCGATCACCGGGCGCGCTTGGGGCGGCTCGGTGAAAACCCTAAGCCGTTCAAAACACATCCGGTCGCGGCCTGATTTCTTCGCCTCGTAAAGCAGCAGGTCAGCGCGGGCATACATTTCGTCAAACGTCATCAGGCTTTTGGTTGCCCGCGGCAGCTCGATCACGCCGATACTGGCGGTTACTGGGCGGTCGAGGATGTCGATCTCGTCAAAGATGCGCATCGCGATCATCTGTCGCATCGCCTCAAGCCGTTCGACATTGCGTTTGCCGCGCATCAGAACGACGAACTCTTCGCCGCCCAAACGCACCGCAACTGTATCGCGGTTGCCATCGCCGCGCAGCACCTGCGCACAAGCGACAAGCGCTCTGTCACCCACCTGATGGCCAAAGCGATCATTGACGCTCTTGAACCGGTCAAGATCGACCAAGGCGAATGTGTCAAACCCGTCTTCACGCAGCGCTGCAAAGCGGCTTTCAACCGCGCGGCGGTTCATCAATCCGGTAAGCGGATCGCGTTCGGACAATTGTTCGAGCATCCGCGCTTCGGTGCGCGCTGCATCGCGTTCACGGCGCAAGGCGAGGAAGCGATCGGCGATCGCAAGGCTCATCATCATCACCTCGATGCCGGTCCCCAGATATAGCAGCTGATCCAGACTGGACGGGCCGGTATAGGCGCCGACCCCGCGCAGCATCCGTTCAATCGAAGCGAGGATAATCGGTAGCCAGGCAAGCGCGACAAAACGTGCAGAGCGGCTCCCGCGCCAAACCGCTTGGGCAATTGCAACAACAATCACGATAATCGCCGGGATAAAGGTGAAGAAGTAAAGCTGGTCATCGACCGCCTGCGTCGCGTGCAACTGCAAGGCGAAAAAGCCGGGAATGGCAATCGTCCAGATCCCTGTGCCGATGGTCAAATACCGCATGAAGGGGGTTTGCGCTCCCTCTTCGAGGAAATCGGCCAGAAACAATGCCGATAACCCGCAGCCCAAGGCCCAGCAAAACGGTCCGACAACCGCAATGAGCCACAAGGGTAGGGCAACAAACATCGACACCATGCCCCCTGCAAAAACGACATAGGTCATCATTGCGCCAACCATCAGCGCGTGGATCATCACAAACCGTTCGCGCAGCACTACAAAGAAAGTGAGGTCGAACATCAGCGGCAGGATCAGCATCCCGACCACCAGCGCCAACAGCATCATCTCGGTCTGCGACCAGTCTGCATCTTCGGGATAGTGGGTCAGGCGTGCTTCGGTGAGGAGCGGTACAGAATGCGGCAGATCAACCCGCATCAGCACCGCTTTCGTGTCCGGCGTTACTTCGGGAAGAGCAAGCTGGAACACCGGGCCTGCGGCAAAGGGCTGTGCGTCTTGCTCGTTCCAGCGCGCGGTGCGCATCTTCCCGTCATTGTCGAGCGCGACAAAGGTGATCGATTCGTGGCGAGATATGCGGGTGAAGAAATAGCGCGGCAGTTCCTGATCGTCCCAAGAAGAAGCGTCGAACCACAACCAGGCAGACGGCATGTCAGCCCGCCAATCTTTGTCTTCGCAAATCCAGTTTGCCTTGTCGGCCATCTCCTTAAAGCCGATGTCGTATTCGGTCGCTGCATGACATTCGGCTGCGAATGTGTGGCTTTCATGAGTGCGCGCACGTGCATCGGAAGGGGCCAGCCAAAGAGCCAGCACCGCCACCGCATGGGCAAAAACAGTCAAGAAGCGCACCACTTGCATAATGGGCTCTGTAACAAGCGAGCCGTTACGAAGCCCTTAAGTGGATAGGCCTAAATTCGGCATAAAGTTGTATATTTACAGATATTTAGAGTTAGTTAACCAAGCCTGCCAATAGGGTGTTGATGTTTGCTGGCATGCGCGGGGGTGGCTGCAAATGCCTACGCGTCCTTTTCGACCGAGCAGCAAACGTCGTGCCGCCTTGTGGAAAAGAAGCGGCCCAATTTGTCACATACGGGTCATAAAGCAGTCATAGACGCGCCGCATCTCAGACCAAGAGAGAGTGCGATGAAACTGAAAATATCCCGATTGACGCTTGCCACAACGCTGGCCACGACATTGGCAGCTACCGCAGCCAGCCCGCTTGCCGCGCAGGATACCGATGATCTACGTGCAGAGTTGGCGCAGATGCGCGCACAAATGGAAGCCATGGCTTTGCGTGTCGACGCGCTTGAAACAGAGCTCGACGAGGCTGAAACTGAAGCAAGGACAGCCAATGCCCGGGCTGAGGCTGCGATGGCCGCTGCCGAAACCGCACAGGTTGCAGCCGCTGACGCAACTGAAACGATCGAAGCCAATGACGGCCCCGACATTGCCTTCAAAGGCGCACCGCAAATCACCGGTGACAATGGCTGGAGCTTCAAACCGCGCGGCCGGTTGCAATATGATGCGGGCACAATCAGCGCTCCCGATGGCACCGGTGTTGATGACGGATTTGGCAGCGAAGCGCGCCGTGCGCGTCTAGGCGTTTCAGGCGATATGCCGGGCGGCGTCGGCTATAAGTTTGAAGTTGATTTTGCCGGCAATGACATCTCGGTCGCCGATGCGATACTCACCTACGAAACCGGTGATGCCGAGCTTATCGTTGGCCAATTCAACAACTTCCAGTCGCTCGAAGAACTGACTAGCAGCCTGCATACCAGCTTTATCGAGCGGGCGGCCTTTACCGACGCATTCGGGTTTGAACGCCGCGTTGGCGCTGGCGTTACTTACAATAGCGGCGATCTGCTGCTTCAAGCCGGTGCGTTTTCCGACAATATGGAAGACCTGTCGAACAAGAACTGGAGCCTTGATGGGCGCGTGGTCTTCATGCCGCGCATTGGCGATACACAAGTGCATCTGGGCGGTTCGATCCACTATGCAGACCTCGAAGCAGGCAGCCAGGTCCGCTATCGCCAGCGCCCGCTTGTCCATTTCACCTCCGATCGTTTGGTGTCTACTGGTAGGTTCGATGCATCATCCGAATTCGGCCTCGGCGTCGAAGCAGCGGTCATTTCGGGCCCATTCCACGCCGCAGCAGAGGCTTATTGGCAGAATGTCGATGATCCGCTTGGCGGGCCTGATGCGGGCTTTTTCGGAGGCTATGCAGAGATCGGTTATTTCCTCACCGCAGGCGATACGCGTGGCTACAAGGGCGGAAAGTTCGATCGGACCAAGCCTGAAAATCCAGTTGGCGAGGGCGGTTCGGGTTCGGTGCAGGTCAATCTGCGCTATGACCGGCTCGACCTCAATGACGGGCTGATCGTCGGCGGCACGCAAGACGGCTATTTCGCCTCGATCATCTGGAAGCCAACCGATTACACTGCGATCCTCGCCAATTACGGGCGGCTTGAATATTCCGATGCTGTTTTCGCTACCGCGAGCGGCCTTCGCGACTACGGCGTAGATGTTTTCGCGATCCGCGCCCAAATCGACTTCTAAACGCTACGCAAAGAACAATCAGATCTAGAATCCAAGGATAAAGATGATGAAACTGAAAAGCACATTTGCAATTGCCATTACGGCAGCGCTCACACTTTCCGCCTGCGACAGCGGCGCTGGTGGCGGTTCGCGCGATTCGATCCGCGCTGTCGGCTCATCGACGGTTCTGCCCTTCGCCAAGAAGGTTGCAGAAGACTTCCCCCGCGACAATCCGGGCGTTCGCGCGCCGCTGATTGAATCGACCGGCACTGGCGGCGGTATCCAGCTGTTCTGCCAAGGCGTCGGTCCGCAAACGCCCGATATCGCCAATGCATCGCGCCGGATGAAGGTGAGCGAATTTGACACCTGTCAGGAAAATGGCGTCACCGACATTATCGAAATTCAGGTCGGTCTCGACGGGATCGCCTTTGCCTCTGCGCGCGATGGAATTGAACTCAACCTCACCCCGCAGATTGTTTACGAAGCGCTCGCTGCCAATCCTTATGGCGGCGAACAGACCGCGCAGACTTGGGCCGATGTTGATCCCTCGCTGCCGGCTGAACCGATCCTCGTTTACGGACCTCCCAGCACCTCGGGCACACGCGATGCTCTTAAAGAGCTGGTTCTTGAAGCCGGTTGCGACACCAACCCTGAAATGGAAGCATTGAAGGATGAAGACAAAGACCGTCATCAGCAGATTTGCACCGAAGTGCGCGCAGATGGTGCCTATGTCGATCAGGGCGAACAGGACAACCTGATTGTCCAGAAGATCGAGAGCAATCCGCGCGCTGTTGGCGTGTTCGGCTTCTCCTACCTGGAAGAGAATGCCGACAAGGTGCAAGGCCTGTCGATGACCGGGGTTGAGCCGACCTATGCCAATATCTCGGACTTTTCCTATCCCGGAGCCCGCCCGCTCTACATCTATGTGAAGAAGAGCCATTTCAGCCTGCCGATCAGCCTTGATGCATTCTTGCAGCAATGGGTTGGCAGCTGGGGCGTTGACGGCCCGTTGGCGAGCATCGGCATGGTTGCATCGCCCGCCGACACGATGGCCGAAAACGAGCGCCGCGTGAACGAGCAGATCGCCATGACCCGCGCTGATCTCACCGGCGAAGCTGCCGAATAGGCGCTACCGCGTTTTTGAAAAAGCGAAGATGCCGGGTACCTGCGAAGGTGTCCGGCATTTTCTTTGCCTATCTGAAATCTTCGCCAACGGCTGCCATTTGCGCCTTTAGGCCAAGCTGGCAGATGTTCTGGATTTCGATGCCCGGATGCGCGTTGACCTCGATAATGAGCGGTCCGTCATTCTTGTCCAGGACAATGTCCGAACCAGAATATCCCAATCCGATCGCTGGCCCGCAACGGCTGGCCAGTTCGAGCACGCGGTCCCAACCCGGCACCTGAAACCCGACCAGTCTGATGCCGGTATCAGGGTGATGGGTGATCGGCTCGCCCTTAACCAGAGCGCGTGTGATCCGCCCTGTTTCAAGCGATACGCCTGCACCGATTGCGCGTTGGTGGAGATTGGCCTTGCCGTCGGATTCGTTGGTGGGAAGCCGCAGCATCGCCATCAGCGGTTCGTCATGCAGACAGATAACCCGCAGATCGGGCAGCCCCTCTGGCACCAGATCGGCAAGCCCCGGATCAGCGATAATCAGCGGCTCGATCAAGGCCGCATCCTCGCTCGCAGAATCGCCTGAAAAGCCGCCATCGACGACCTTTTGAATGTGGTTCATCACATCGGTTTCGGTTAGCGGCGTGCCCGAACCCTTGTACCAGACATCGCCTTCGCGCCGCACGGCCAGCAGAATGCCGTCACCTTGCGATCCGCGCGCAGGCTTGATCGCCCATGCATCGGGCATGTCGCGAGTGGGCTTGAATTGCATCAGGCTGCGATTGTCATCGATCACCGCAACCGTGCCGGTGCAGGCGATCCCTTCGGCCTCCAGCGCAACTTTAGCTGCCACCTTGTCGCGCGCGCGCTCAATCGCAGAGCGCGGGTTGTATTTGGCGATCAATGCATTGCGCATATTGATGCCAAGGATTTCCTCGATCGGGTTCATTTCGATCGGGCGGATCATGTCGATGGCGCTTTGGCGCGGGCGGGGTCGGCGGAATAGCGACAACATATCAGACATCCTCCGCTGATTTGATCAGCCAGGCATTGTGTTTCTTGGGCCTGTCGGGAGCTGTTCCCGACGTGCCTATGCGAGGCTCGAATTGAGCCTCGCTATTGGGAATGGCGGGTTCGGGTTCTGGCCGGGGTTGCGGGACTTGTCGCCGTGCAAACGGTTCAAGATCACGCGGCGAGTTGATGACCCAAATCCCTTCGAGTGGCGGTGCGCGTTCCTGCGCCTCTTCGGGAGTAGGCGGTCGTAGATCGAATTCGAGCTGGTCGGGGTCGTGGACCTGACGAGCAGCCCTGCGCCGCTCAAGCCAGATCGGCGCAAACCGCCAGATTTCGGTAACGCGCAGCCCGCGATACCGGCCCAGTATCGCGATTGCCCCAGCGGTGGCGGCCGGCATCAGCAGCGGCGATGCCTCGATCAGCATCAGCGCGAAATGCGATACCATCACAAACTGGATGACGATCGAAATCATGAAAGTGTTGAAGGCCAGCCACGCGGCCTCGACCGCGCCGTCCTTTTCCCATTGCCGCCACCAACGCTCAACCACCAGCGCACAGACAACCACGGGGAAGGCATCGACCTGAAGCTGGGTGTCGAGAATAAGCTGCAACGCCACCAGAACCAGCACAACCAGCGATATGAGAACCCCGAGAAAGCCGACCCGGGTCATGCGCAGTTTAAGCAGGGCCGGTGCGACGATCATGCCGACCAGTACCGACGAACCCAGCACAATCGGTCCCATGATCGGGCCGATCTGCAGGAAGGCGAGCGCAACAAGCATCGGGGTGAACAGGCCAAAGGCCTTCAACCCGATAAAGCTGCGCGCCAGCACCACAAGAAAAGCGCCAAGCGGCAGCACCATCAGCAGGTTTGAAGGCTTCAGGCCCCAAATCGCTTGCGAAGTGGCTTGGTCGCCAAAAGACGAGGGCATCGCGAAGAAGCTCTCGGTATTCGTCAGGCCGAGCACCACCAGCACGGCGAGGACAAAGCCCACGCCGAGACCAATGTAGAGCGGCCGCCTGACTTGGGGCGTCGCGCGCCCCCAGATCCGCTGAAAGTTTGATTTCAGCTTAGAATACATACCCAACGCTCAGCGTCAGGCGGTAGCCTTCACGCTCACGCAGCTGTTCATTGCTGCTGGAGAAAATATACTTGGCTTCGGCTTCGACGCGGAATTGACCGGGCCACCAAAGCGCTTCGATTTCGGGTACAATCAACTGGTCATTGCGGCGCTCACCATCGAGGGTGAGGCGGCCATCAAATTCGGTGTTGATGAACTCGACCGCCGGGCGAACGCGTAGGTCGGGGGTGATTGGCTGGGTGTAGGCCACCTTGGCCGATTGCCGCTGATAGCCGCGCTGGGGATCATCGGAAGTGATCGATTCTGCCCGCAGATCAAACGTCAGATAGTGATACCGGTCAAAGCGGCGGCGATACTGTAAATCGACGCGCGGGCCATCGCCCTTGGTTTCAGGACCAGCTGCACTGGCATATTCGCGCTCTCGCCATGTGCCACGGGCGCGAAAACGGTGTTCGCGGGTCGGCTCGTATGTGACCGCTGCCGATACCTGATATTCGTCGGTATCGCTCGATTCTGCGGTGACATAGTCATCGTAGTGACGGCCGCGCAGTTCCAATTCCCATTTATCATCAAGCTCTTGCTGGACGAGGACGGTGAAACGGTCGCGCTGCGAATTGCTTCGGCCTTCCTCGGGGCGGATAACCTCGATCCGGTCCGCCTCGATCCGAAAACGCGTGTCGTCGTCTTCGAGGTCGAGCCCGATCTGTGCGCGAACTGTGAAGGCATCACCATCGATGACAAGCTGTTCGTCGCGGGTTGTGCTTTCGGCGCTGACGGCACCCAACTCGATCCGGCCATCCGGGTCGAGTTGCCAGCCAGGCTCCTGCGCTAAAGCGGTTTGAGGGACCGCCGCTAGCAGTGCTGCGCCGATCATTCCGAACAGGGCGCTAAGGGCCCGTTCCAAGGCTTTATTCTTTGTCATACACGTACGCATACGTGCTAGGGAGTTTAGAAATTGCTAACCCTAGTTAGAAACCAGAAAAACTGCTGGAATTCGGACGCTTAGTGCCGCGCATGCAGCGCAAGCCGCGTTTGACCCGAAACCGGGTTAACCTTGTCTTGAATGCGTGGATTTCGGCGGGTTTGGCGGCGCTCATTTGCACCAGATGTCGCCGCCTAGATCGGGTTGCCATCCCGATCGCGGAAAATCTCGCGTCGGCCGACATGGTTTGCAGGGCCGACCAGCCCTTCGCTTTCCATCCGTTCGATCCATTTTGCCGCGGTGTTGTAGCCCACGCCCATCTGGCGCTGCAGCCACGAACCCGATGCTTTCTGGTTTTCGATGACGATCTGGCAGGCCTGACGGTATTTGCGCTCTTCGGGGCTGTCAGAGGCGGTGAGCTCGTCTTCAAACGACAGACCGCCGCCATCTTCAGGCTCTTCGGTGACCGCATCGACATATTCCGGCGAACCCTGCGCGCGCCAGAAATCTGCAACCGCTTCAACCTCTT
>Ga0316207_10002216_pt1 | contig 20690 bp, 21 predicted proteins | sample 6weekpyrite_MG_FD_204943 | JGI IMG/M metagenome (GOLD analysis project Ga0316207, IMG submission 204943) | Microbial mat bacterial communities from mineral coupon in-situ incubated in ocean water Damariscotta River, Maine, United States -... | ecosystem: Environmental > Aquatic > Marine >...
ATTAACCTTTTTGGTAAGACCTTCTTACCACAAAAGACGAATAAGTTTTTGTCAAAGTTCAAGCCGAACAAGCCAAATACATCTTATACCTTAGATAAGCTCTCTTCTTATGAGATTGAGTTTTATGTTAAAAAGCTTCATACAAAGATTATCCAGTCTGTATTGGCTGATAGTGTAAAAAGAGTATATTCTGAGATAGAGGTAGAAGCGATCAGAAATCACCTTCTATTTGATACTGATCTAAAGCTCGATATCTCAGAAGAGATCATTGATAAATTAAAGTCTGCGTATCAGATCACGCCAGAAGATTACGAACATCAAAAAAACAAACTGGGAATGGTTGGTTTTACACTGGATGAGAAAGTCTCTTACGTACACAAGTATTTGACAATGATCGGTCAGGTTGATAACTTCCCAGACTTTGTGACGATTATAGGTCACGGTAGTGTTTCAGATAACAACCCGTTTGAATCGGCTCTTGATTGCGGTGCCTGTGGGGGTAATATCTCCTTGCCAAATACCAGAGCGCTTTGTATGATTGCGAACATGAAAGATGTTAGAGAGAAGATTAAAGAGCTGGGTATTGATATCCCTGCGCATACAAAGTTTGTTCCTGGGTTGCATGTAACAACGACGGATGAGATCAAGTTCTATGATACAGATGTTTTGAGCGAAGAAGAAATGAAGAAGTTCTCTCAAGTAAAAGATGACTTTAACACAGCATCACTACACTCTAGAGAAGAAAGAATCGAAGTGCTTCCATGTGCATCTAGTGACAATGATATGATGATTAAGGCTATGGACTGGTCAGAACCAAGACCGGAATGGGGACTTGCTCGTAATATGGGTGTATTTGCAGGACCAAGAGATTATACCAAGCATCTTGAACTTAATAATAGATTTTTTATGCACTCATACGACTGGAAAGTCGATAATGACGAGGCAGATATCTTAACACGTATCTTTGATGGCCCGCTTGTAGTCGGTGAGTGGATCAATCTTGAACACTACTTCTCAACAGTAGACAATCATGTGTATGGCGCCGGTTCAAAGGTATATCATAACATCGTCTCAAAGGTAGGTGTCTTTAGTGGTAACTATAGTGATTTAAAGATTGGTCTGCCGACACAGTCTGTTCACTTAGAAGGTGAAGCATATCATGAGCCGGTTCGTTTGATCTCATTTGTTGAAGCACCCTTAGAGATTGTAGGAAAAGCGGTAGAGAAATCTATTGCAAAAGAATTTATATTAAATGAGTGGATACGTCCTATCATCGTTGACAGAGAGGCTAAAAAGGTCTACTCCTATGAAAACGGCGAGTTCATTGTTATAAAAGAGATAGAAACATAAAAATTAAAGGAAACAAAATGTATACAATAGAAATTGAAAAAATGTGTAGCTGTGTTGTAAAGAGTGGAATGGATCAAGTTATGACATTTGACGAAAGACAAGATATGATCAATAAGGCACGTGTCTTAGAGTGCCGTATGAACCAAGAGTTCTGTATGACACACTTCTTTGAAGCGGTTGATTATGGTGATAAGATTATCATTCATAGTACTTTAAGACCTGAAGACGATGAAGAAGATGAGGATATCGAAGATGCAAGAGATCTTGTAAATAACGGTACCGTTGTTATTGGATTTGATGCTAGTGAAAAGCCTCCAAAAGGAAGTGGTGGAAACTAATATTAGTTTGTAACCTAAATAGCTTTATTCTAAATCAAGGCAGATTAGCAAATCTGCCCTTTGACTAAACTCTCCTTAACTGATAACAAACCTACAAGATAAATTTTTTATTATAATAGAACAGCTACTTCTCAAAAGTACTAGAATTTCAGTTATACAAACTATACTTCCGCTAATAATAAATACAAGGGAAAATTATGTATACAGTAACTATGGGACACGAATGTGCATGTTTCAAAAAAAGTGAATATGAAAGTGAAAAAACATTTGATAACCAGCAAGATGCATACAATTATACAAACATAGTAGTAGAATTCATGAATGAAGACTTCTGCTCTACACACCTGTTTTTTGCTCAAATGACAAGTGAAAATAATTTCATAATCGGTGTAAGCGATAACCCTGATAATGGTTCTTGCAGTACGGGTAGCTGTGGTCCCAGCGAAGCTGATACAGGCTGTGATACGGGTAGTTGTGGGTGCTCATAGCCATACATAACTAGGACATTTGTATTTATTGAGATAGAACGTATAATGACTCTATAAAATTTTAACCTTTTGTTACTTTCTCAATCTCAGTATCATCGTGCCTAAGTAGTACGATATACATTTAAGATACTTCATTTACAATGAATTTCCATTTATATACCAACTCGACAGTCTTTATGCATTAATTTTTCCAGCCATTGAATATTCTCTTGTGTAAACTCTATTTTATTGTATAGAAAATCAACCTCTGTCAAATTTAAAAGGGCTTCCAGCTCTTTTGGTAGCTTTGTAAGCCTATTTTTCCACAGTGTTAATTTACTAAGCTTAGTAAGCTTTCCAAGCTCTTTAGGGAGGGAAGTGAGTTGGTTGCTTCCAAGTTCCAAAGTTGTTAAATTTACAAGGTTCCCAACTTCTTTTGGTAATGTCGTTATTTGATTTTCTTGCAGGAGAAGGAGTTTTAAGTTACTTAGCACCCCTATCTGCTTTGGTAGAGATTTCAATTGGTTTCCTGCAAGATAAAGCTCTTCTAAATGAGTAAGATTGGCTATCTCTACGGGAAGCTCAGAGAGTCGATTATCCAATAGGTGAAGCTTTTTCAAATTGACAAGATTGCAAACCTCTGCCGGTAACTCACTGAGTTGAGATCCAAGAAGGTTGAGTTCGCTCAGCTGTAGTAACTTGTCTTTGTCTCTTGGCAGTCCTGTGAAGTAGCCACCCTTTAAATAAGAGTCGTGCTTGATCCATTCAAGGTCAGATATATTGTTCTTATCTGCCCAAGAAAAAATACTTTCAATCCAGCTATCAACCATTGAAGAAGCCTTGTTTATGCTTTATGAAATCCAAGCATAACACCAAAAAGCTTGTCTTCTGTAAGTCCCATCTTAGCGGATGTCATAAGATTGTTGTCACGGTAGTACTGTACTAATCTTTCTGGGTCTTGACCAGTCATCGTAGCTTGGTATCCTAGTGCTCCAATGACTTCTTGTTCATGTACATCAATACCCTCTTTTTTAGCCAAGGCCTCAACGATAAGTGACTTCTTGATACTCGCTCTTGCCTCTTCTCGTACAGATTCTCTTAGCTCTTTGAATTTGCCCTTATCTTCCATATAAGCTTTATGTTGCTCTTCGCTAAATGTTCTCGTTTTTTCACGTACCTTAGCATCTATCTCTTGTTCTATAATGTTGTTTGGCAGAGTGAAGTCAAACTTTGCGAGTAAGGCCTCTACGATTTTAGGCTTTAGCTCACTCATATATATTTGAGATAGTGCTTCAGCAGTCACTTGTTCTGAAAGTTGGTTTCTCAGTCTATCAAGTGTAGCCGTCTTGTCGGCAAATACTTTTTGTGCAAAAGCGTCATCTAGTTTCTCAGGCTTTTGTTCTTGAATCTCGTGAAGTTTAACAATAAACTTTGCCTCTTTGCCGGCTAAATCTTCAGCTGAGTAGTCATCGGGAAAACTTACAATAACATCTTTTTCTTGCTCGTACTCCATACCGATAAGCTGTTCTTCAAAGCCAGGGATAAATGAGTTAGAACCTACTTTTAGGTTAAATTTCTCAGCACTACCGCCTTCAAAAGTCTTGCCATCTATAAAACCCGTGAAGTCGATTACAGCAACATCGCCATTTTCTATCGCTCTTGGTGTTTCTATCTTTGAAAATGGTGCCTGTTGTTGAGCAAATGCTATCATTTTAGCGTCTACAGCCTCTTTTGGAGCTATTGGCTTTGTGTATTCAGGTACGATATCTGCATAATCAATATCTGTATTGATCTGCGGAGAAATAGCTAGCTCTACTTCAAAATAGATGCTACTGTCTTGTTGTTCATACTTTTTAAGTCCAGGCTGTCCTAGGATATTTTCAACGTCAATTTTTGCTTCTTTTATCCCAGCATCAATGAACTCGTTAAATACTTGTCCAGCAGCATCTTGCTCAATATTTTCATCAGTTGAGTCGTCATCTTTTGGTTTTTTAGCTGCTTCTTCTTTAAGCTTAGCAACCTTTCCTTCAATCACACTATTATCAACATTACCACTCAAAATAAAGTTTATATCATCTATTTTTTCTACTGTAACTTTCACTACAATCCTTTTGGTTTCAATGGCGTAATTTTAACATTATTGTCTAAAATTAACTTTTCAAAAAATAGTTATGTAAAATATTTATTAAACTTATATATACTGAGCGAAGATAATGGGGGATGTCTTCTGTTTTAAGGAGCTGGGTCTAGCCCATTGGCATATGGCTTTTAGAAGATTGAACTATGTTTTGTTTAAAGCCATAGGACAGAAGTGTTTTTCCATTGTATTGAAAAACAGTCTGCTTGGTTGAATTTTGGCTTCCTAAGGGTGCTAGTTTGAGTCACCAATGTGCATTGCTGTTTCTGAATCCCATCTTGAAATATGCAAAATTATCCAATGCTTAAACTCGTCTTCTAAAAACTTTTGGATCACTTCGGGATTTTTGTAGGTATCCCAGTTTTCCTGAGTATTTTTTAATTTTTTTCTAATGGTATCGTGCTCGCTTTTATGCATAGAAAAAGCATAAAATTGGCTCTGTTCCATCATATCCTCTTCACTGCTAAAGTGATCTTCAACATCAAACTGAACGACTTTAAAAAGTTCATCAATTTTCTCAATATCTTTTGCTAAAACAGCATCATGAAAATCATTTATTATATCTATCTCTTCCTCATGCAGCATATTCATCATAGCGTTTGAGACTTGTTGTACATCTGTTTTTCGCATTAACATTTTATCTCCTTAAATATGTTTTAATACAAAAATTATAGCTTTAAGAAAAATATTTTTTATTGATAAAAGTCAAGAAACTTACCATATATAGATATCGTATCGGAGCAATGAATCAGTACATTTGCAAAAGAAGCGACTTACTAACTATAATAAAAAAATTTTGTCATAGTAAACTTCTTATGAGTATAGGCTGTGTTTAAAATGTAAAAGAGAGATACTCTTTAATAGATATCTGTGAGATTGATTGAACTTCGTTTATTCTTAATTGTTTTTATTAATATACTTCGTGTATTATTAGTTTAACTTAATTAGTTACCATAATATATAAAAATAAATTTCCTTAGAGGAGGATGTTATGTTAGAAGAACAAAAAGAAAAGTTACAAACGCTTATAGGGCTCATTGATAATATTGCTGTAGCTCCTGATGTTAACATTGACTATTTTATTCCTGGTGTTCTGGTTACTCCGGGGGCAGATGGCTCTGGTGAGGCAGGGGGTCCATATATTCAGTTCTCATATGCATCAAATGGTACAGACCAGCATGTACAGCATATGCCTTTGACACATGGATATCTTGAAAAAACTCCTGAAGATTTGGCAAATTTGGTTACTTTTTCGTTGGAGCGGTTTATGGAAGAGATTGATTCACGTCAATACGGCGCGCAATAAACAGTTCGTTATAGAGTTATAGTTACCTATAACTCCATAATCCAGAACTTCAATGCACACAGTTTATACTAACGAATAAGGATTTTTTGTACTAATTAAGAAATGTCCTTAGTTCCGATCAACTTATCGTTCTTTTTTGAAACGATAACTGTTGAGTAAAATCTATTTAATCCCATGAACTTGTTTGTATATTCTTTTCACATAACTTGGTTTAATACCTGCGATATAAATCTCTTCGTGTTCTTCTTCTATCTCCGATTTCTTGATGTCAATAAACATTTCCCATCTTTTAACCAACACTAATTTTACTTCATTTTCAAAATTACCCTCATAATCAGGGTAAGTACTGTTAAAGGTTTCAACAATCTCAATAAATTTAGTTTTTTCAATCAGCTCCAATTGCTCTTTTGGACGAGATTTTTTTACTTCTATATTATGTTTCCACGCAGTGACCAAAGAAGCTTTAAATTCATTTTCATAATCTTTTATTAGTTCAGGAAAGGCTTCTCTTAAGGCTGTTGCAATATCTTTTAGATTATTTGCCTTGACAACTTCTAGTTCTTTTTCAAAAGTATCTAACTCTTGCTCGTAGATATAGGCATCTTCATACATTTTTGCAAGTTCACGTTCTTTTTCAGTGTTCTTATTCACTTTTTTCTTTGATGCAGCTTGCTCTTTTATCATTTCCTCTAGTGGATCTAGGTCATCTTCATCTTCTTGAGCTGCAAGGGTGGATTTTAGCTCATCCATTTGCATTTCCATATAAAGCTTTTTACTATTATCAGCCATACTTTTGACACCTCACGATTTTTTTTCGCATTTTAGCATTATCTTATAGCAATTTATAATTAAACAACGAGACTTATTTAATTTATAATCTCTATCTAAAGATTTGTACTTCTATGTAAATAAGATAGGATAGTTAAATGTTCCAAGATTTTACCAGGCCTTATCCTATCGGGGCTAAGATGCACACTTTAATTGATAAGCCTTGTTTACATCTTCGATAAACACATTTGTAAACATTTGCGTTAAGTGCTCATCTTCATGTTCATCATCATAATGATATTGTGCAAAACCAAAGAAGTCCTCAGGTGTAATTTTACGCTCACACATTTTTTCTATGGCTGTTTGAAAGTGATCATTAAAAAATAGACTTGCTATCTCTTCTCCTTGGCAAGAGTGACTTGCATGGTCTATCTCCTTAAAACAATTTTGCTTATGCAGCAGAGCCTCAAGCTCATCAATTTTATTAGCTTCTTCTTCTGTTGCCGTTCCATTTTTTAATATGGTCATAACCATCTGATGTATCTCTGTTAGAATCTTTGTTTGTTCACTCATATTATCTCCGTTTAAATGTCTTTAAGAACTTTTTAGATGCCTTTATCGGCTTGGCCATGAACACTGTAAAACCATATGCATCTATAAAGTTATCTATATTAGTATTGATGCCGTAATTATAGCTTGTTCTAACAACTTAAAGTCATTTTAAGAGATATCTGCATCGAATACAAGAATTTAAAGTAGGGGCCTTAGGTACGGGAGCAGTGCTTTTATTTAAGAGGATGCGGAAGTAATCTATTGTTATCAATGCAAACACAGAATCTACAATTGATACGTAATAATTAGCCAGCTAAAGTTTGATGTTACACCAAAGGGAGACAAAGTTTCTAAAGATGATGAATGTGAGGTTTGTTATATGAAGATTTAGATTGTTGTGTTTTTAGATGCTAAGAACATCATTTGGCTAAGTCACCCATAAGGGTGACAAATGGCTTGAAGACTTAGTCTTCGTGACCAGCCATTTCCATTGTAATACAGTTACGATCAAGCATATCAGTACATACGTATACACATAGTGCACACCCTTTACATCTATCTTCATCTACCCAAGAAGTATTGTTCTCTTTATCAAACATAAGCGTATTTGCTTCTGGACAATATAAAGTACAAGTATTACACTTGTACTCAGCACACATGTCTTTGTTAACTTTTGCTACGTAATACATTTATTTCTCCCTTATATAGCGAATCTGACGATTAGTTCAGATCCAGTGATATCTACAGAGTCAGCCATCTCAAAAGTCTTGTTGATAACATCCATATTCTTTTGAAGTAGTTCTTCTTTTTTCTTAAACTTTTTCTCAATAGCAGAATCTAGAGCGGCAGTACCACCAGAAGCAACAAAAGAGTTTCCTAGGAAACGTTCTTTTACCGCTTGCTCAATGTTTTCTGTTGTTACAAGTTTTGTAAGACCAAGAAGCATACCCATCATTGCCATGTTTGTCGCAAGTTCAGTACCAGCAATTTTCTGTGCTAGACCCGTTGCGTCAAATTGTACAACAGTTGCATTAAGGTCTTCAAGTACTTTAATGTCATCTTCATTAAGAACATCAAAATCAGTATTAATAATGATTAGAGAGTTCGGCTTCAGACCAGTATAAAATGGCATTGTGTATGATTTACCATGCGTTACAACTTGTGAGTGGTAGATCATAATAATATCTGGGTAAACAACTTCACCTACTTCGTAGATTGGTTGATTAGAAGCTCTAACATAAGCTTCAACCGGTGCCATACGCTTCTCAGAACCAAAAAATGGTACTAGAGATGCATATTTACCTGCATTATCCATAGTAGAACCAAGGATGTGAGCAGTTGTAACAACACCTTGCCCACCTAGTCCCGAGATTCTAATATTGTATCGTTCTTTTTTTGTATTCTCAGCCATATTAGTTTACCGCCTCTGATTTTTTAGATCTTTTTGCCGCTTTTTCTTCAGCTTCAACACGTTCGATCACTTCTTTCGCAGCATCCGTCATGAATTCTTCGAATTGGAAACGATCTTTTTCTTGTGCTTTAGCATCTGCGAATACTTCTTCAGTAGGAATTGAATACTCAATGTTACATGAAGTATAAGCGTGAATGAACGTTGGTCCAACTTCACGAGCTACGAAGATTGCTCTACGAATAATCTTTGCAGCTTTTTTGATGTTAGTTGGTGACATTCTTACCGTGTACACACAACCAGCAGCTTGAGCTAATGCAGTCGCCGGCATTTTCTCACCTTTTTTACCAAGTGGAGCCATCTTAAGGATTGCACCTTTTGGAGACATACCTGATTCTTGACCACCAGTATTTCCGTAAACTTCATTATCAAGCATGATCGTTGTGAATTTTTCACCACGGATCCATGAGTGCATAGTCATAGAGAAACCGATATCCATAGTACCACCGTCACCGGCAATAGTAATAACATCTTTTTTCTTATCTGGGAAACGTAATCTGAATGCACGAGTAAGACCAGAAGCCATTGCATTTTGATCACCGTAGTTACCATAGATAAAAGGAACAGCAGCTTGAGAGATCGCAAGACGACCACAACCAGCTGTACCAAGTGTTACTGTTTCTTCAGGACATGGAAGTGAAGCGAAGATTAGACGGATATAGTAAGCCATCCAACAACCAGAACACATAGGGTGCTCTTCCATAAGCTCTTTGAATTGACCCATGTTACCTGGACCAGCTTCATCTTGAGTCTTTCCGAATGGACCGAAGTCAACTAATTCTACATAATCTTTTGGCAAGTATCTTTTAAATCTCTCTGCCGGAGTAATATATTTTAAACTCATTTTATCCCCTTATTATAATTTTAGTTCGTACTCTAAACCTAGAGACGTATAAATTTCTTTCATGATCATCTCAACTGGAAGTGTCATACCACCGTAAACGCGTGGACCTTCAACAACAATACCACCATTAGGGATAGCTGCCTTAACTTCTTTAGATAACCAACCAATAATGTTATGCTCAGGAACGATAAGTGACTTAGCATTTTTTACTGCTTCGCTGATCTCTGCAATTGGGAATGGTCTGATCGCTCTTACTTTAATAAGACCAACAGATAAACCTTCTTCTTGTGCATATCTCCACGCTTCACGAGCTTGTGCAGCAGCACAACCAGAAGCAACAACAAATACATCAGCTTCAGGGTTTTGAACTTCGATCGGTCCACCAAGATACTCATAGATATATTTCATTGCACGAGCATTACAGTCCCAAATCTCTTGCTGCCATACTGAGTGAATCAGGTAAGACATAAAGTTTGACTTTTGAACCGGAGCATCACGCTGGATTCTAGCCGGTGGAGTTTCATTATCCATAGCTGGAACTGGTGCAGCAACTGGATCGAAATCTTTATAAGCTAGCTCTTCAGACATCATATCAACATAACCCTTAGCGTGTGTTACGAAGAAACCTTCTGTAGCAACTGCAACTGGGATATAAACATCAACTTTTTCAGTAATAGCAAATGCTGCTAGTGTCATATCGAATGTATCTTGCTGATTTTCAGCATGAAGCATTACAGCACCACAGTGCATCATATATGCCATTTCGATATTATCCGGCTGAATTGATAAAGGTGCATTAACAACACGAGTAAGAATACCAAGTACTGCTGGAACACGGTGTCCTGACCAAGATACGATAGCTTCTAAACCACGTAGCAAACCTGGTCCTGATGTTGCTGTGAAAAGACGTACACCTGCTCTTGCAGCACCAGCGATTGCTGACATTGTACCAAGCTCTTCTTCAGCTCTGTAATACTCTTTAAGGTGACCTTGTGCATAAACATCACCAACAAGGTGCATTACCTCTGATTGTGGTGTAATTGGATAAGCAATTGCCATATCAACGTTTGCTCTCTTAACAGCTTCTGCCATTGCTTGAGCACCTGTAATAAAGTGCTTCTCACGTGGAGCCTCTTTTAACAGGTAGTTCATATCTGTGAATTTTTTTGTATCGTTTGGTCTTGGTCTTGTATCTACATTACTCATTATTTTCTCCCTTATTCAGTTTCAGTTACGTGTTCACCTTTTTTGGTCATGATGAGACTTCTATACTCGCCATAATCAGCCGGTGATAATGTACTGTAATCTTCTTTTTGTAAAGATGGATTTTCAGGTGGTAAAGTAGTTTCCCACTTAATTCCTAGTTTGTTTCTTTCTTCGATAATGATCTCTTTGAACTTCTGAATATCAGATGCATGTAGATCTCTAATTGATGCCATTGCTTCTTCATGCCCCATATAAGCACATAATGCAACGGTATAACAACTAGTACCCGCACGAATCATTCTAAGTGAAAGGTTTGCATAGTGACAGTGAACACCTACGAAAATACAAGCATCGATTCTATTATCAAGGATTGTAAGATTTGGGTGATTCGGGTTAATTTCAGCCTTAACATCAATTTTCGGATATTTTGGTCTGTAATCTGGCATTGGGATGATCTTACAGTTTGGAATCTCAGATGCAAGATCTAATAGAGCTGCAGATTTCTCAGCAACATCATCTTTCCAGTCCCATAGAACTTGAGGTCCAGGGAAGATTGTTGGGTTCTTCTTTGTAAGTAATGCTACAGCAGCATCTCTCATCGCCTCTTCTGGTGTGACAACATTACCATAAAGTAAAGCTGAACCTTCAGGTGCAAGCTCAACTCCCATAGATGGTGCTGACTGTGGCATATACCCAGCAGGACCTTCTGTTACTATTTTCGTCATGGTTGACTCCTTTATATTAATGAAAAAGTTTCGTAAATTACACAAAAAGTGCATAAAACATTTTTAAATCCTATATCTAATCATATGTCTTAAGAATCAGATATAAAGTTTTTCATGATGATATGCAGCATCTGCTACATTCAAATCTTTGAAAAGCATGAATTTGGCTAATGGTATCAAAAAAAGTCTTTAAATGTCTTAAATATCTCCTTTTTTACAAAGTTGAAAAAGCAGCCTTTGGAGGACATTTTATTGGTTTTTTATGTGCGAGGGGCAATCTTGAATCTACAAAAAAGACAATAGAAAATTGGCTGAAGATCTTAGCGAAACCGCGGGAAACAGGTACTGCGTAGGGGTATGTTCAAAGGGCTTGGAATTATCAAGTCAATACGTCTGTGATAGATTTCAAGCGTGGAGAAGTAACAGTATTAGAGCAATATGGAACTATAGCCTATGAGTAGAATAGTTACAAGAATGAAGCGTCAACTGCAGTGGACTTAATATAAAAATCATAAGCATGTGTAGAATGGTTACAATTTTTGAGTGTTGCCTTAAAGAAAGCAGGATAAAAAAATCGTGTATTTGAGTAGAATAGTTACATATGTGGGCAAGCTGCCTCATTGCCAGTTAGGTGAAAAACGTATAAATATGTATAGAATAGTTACATTTATGAATCCGTTGATTATCAAAAATTGATGAATGTTAGTCGCGGGTAGGTTTAAAATGATACTTTTTATAAAAAGTGGCTTTAATGAGGGGTGGGGGATTTGAATAACTGAAACCATATATTGATTTTTTCAGTATGATAGTTTTGCTATACTCTCATAATTAATATTAGGAGAGGTTATGCCTTACGATACGGTAGATAGGGGTAAGATAGAACAATTGGTGAGTGAGTTTTATGCAGTCGTACTTAAAGATGAAATGCTAGCTCCTTTTTTCATTAAAGCCTTAGGAGATGATCTAAACAATGGCAAATGGTATGAACACTTGCACGTTTTAGCTAGCTTTTGGGATTTAATGATGACGGGTAAGAGAGGTTATCCAGGGGACCCTTATCCTCCGCATGCTTTTATAGGGCCCTTATCCCGCGAGCATTTTGAGAGATGGTTGAAACTTTTTAAAGAGGCGGTGGATCGCTTGTTTATTCCAGAAATTGCGGATAAGTTTTATAAAAAAGCTGACATATTGGCAGAGCAGTTTATGGAGAACCTTGGTGTTGACGACGATGATGAGGATGATTGGTAGTAACATACAGCACGACTTATGATGCGGTAGACAGAGGGTTAATAGAAAAAATGGTGCATGCGTTTTATGTAATGCTTATCAGAGATAATATGGTTGGTTCTTATTTCATTAAGGCCGTGAATAGGACGATTAAAATCACCAGTTATTATTGAAAAAACAGTGTGTTCCGAAGCAGGTCGTGCATTTATTTAAGGATGGTTGATTTTAGACGCTGGCTATAACGGGTACCTACTAGTCTATGCGCCATTCGCATAGAAACATAAATCTTTTTAGCCCAGATAAAACTTCTTAAAGAGATGGCGTTTAGCCCATCTCTACAGAGTCTATCTCACCTTTAAACTCTTCAATAGAGAAAGTGATTTGATTGGCTATTTTTTCAGGTGTACTTAGAAGAGCTGTACTTCCTAAATGGATCTTGCGTGTAGGCTTATTATAATCACCCACAACATAGGTTACCAATATATAAGGATCACCGGATTCTTCTGCAGTATCTAATGTCGTCTTTATCCCAGGTATACAATAGTCAATATCAATATCAGGATCGACCATCGCATTATCTAGAAGTGCTACAATTTCTTTTAACTTCTCTGTACTCTCTTTTTTCCCCATTGCAATTTTTTCTGGATTATTCAGAAGTGCTAGAATTTTTTCCAGTTTCTCTTTAATCTCTTTGTCCAATACCGTCTCTTCTGGATCATTCAAAAGGGCAACAACTTCTTCCAGTTTCTCTTTAATTTCTCTTTCCATAACAATCTCTCCTAAAATAATATAACTAGCTTAGATATCTCTATCACATCCTTATATTACATTCTATCCAAAAAAGCTCTAATAATAAAACAAAAGTATGTAAAGAAAGGATAAGAAGTTGTAAAGTAGTATGCAAAAGAAAGGCGAGAACCTTTTTTTAAATCATCACCGTAATCAAACTATGACCCATTTGCTTAATATATGGATTATGTATTAAAGCGATTAAGCCAGTTTCCCGAAAAGATATAATTTTCTCAGTAACTTCTTGGCTTACACACTTTTGAGGGTTTCACTCTTTTTTATTTTGCTTGAAAGGGTACTTCGTCTAAAGAAAAGTTTTGTAGATGATCCATTATCCATTGCTGTTCTTTAGAATTGTCAGCAACAAAGAAGTAAATACTTCCCCCGTCTTCATCATTTTTAACAAGTATGCTATCTGCACTTTCTAATTCCCAAGCAGCTAAAGAACCATACTCTACATACTCTTTTTGCAGAACATAGCTTTGAAGGGTTATCTCTTTCTCCAAAGAATAAAAAAGAAACCTTTTGGAAGCAACATCATCTATCGTTACCGGTGTGTCCGAGCTTAAGTTATGTAGTGTATATCCAAAGTTTTCTACAAGTTCAGATAAGAAGACTTTCGTCCATGAAAGAACTTGTTTCATACACTTTGCTGTTGCGGGATCTAAATTATCTCTATCCAAATATGATGTATTATAGTCTTTGCAGATATTACTATAGTCTATGCCAATACCTATTTTCTTCATTTTAAGCCTCTTTGATGACCTTGACCTCATTTCCAACTGCCATTGCACCATAGTCAATCGCAGTGACAAAAAGGCCACGTTTTCCTGCAATAAGCTCAGGAAGCTCCGGTGCAAATGCATACAGGTAACGGTAGTCTTCGCATGGTCCATTCACTTCAAAAAGGATATCGCCTATCTCGATAACAGACCCTGGCTTAAGGTGATAAAGGTCAACGTCTACATAGATGTCTTCCATTAAAACACCTTGTTCAAGAACAAGTTCCGCTTCTTCTATAATGTCGTAACTCTTTTTTGAAACGATCACCATCTTATGCTCTTGTCCATTTTCATAGTCTCTACTGCCCATGATACCGTTTTCGTCAATGTCCATGTCTTCAACACTCATACGGTGACCAGCACGTATCATATCAGGCATAGTCATATATAATGATAATACTTTTCCACTTGTCATCTCTTGTCCTTTATTATAATAATACAAAATTTTCGCGATAATAGCATAACTTATCTGTAGTCATATTACTCATTTGAATTAGACAAATAAAATAATAATATATAAATAAACAGGGAGTATAAATCCCTAACTATCTTGAATCTTAAGACCTGAAGCAACAATATACAGTGGTGCATTAAGAACATGCAGCATAGCTGTACCGTGTCCTACAGCAAAACCATACAGGTCATGTTCTTTAATAAGGCAAATGCCGAAGCCCATATCCATATAAGAAAGTACACTTTGGTCTAATATTTTTGAATCCGTTACATTGTTAAATTCTAGTTTGACGCTGTTAAGATCCTCTCCATCGTCATCTTGTACGACAAGCGTAACAATTTTTGTAGAATCGGGGAGTTGTTCAATTGAGCGGAGTTGAGCATATTTAAAATTGTCATACTTTTCTAATAAACTATTTATCTCTTCCATTATTTTCCTTTAGGTAATTATTTTGACATATTAGCGAAAAAGACTTACTTATTCCCCTTCCGTTACAGTCGGTAATATTTTAATGGTTCAAAAGTGGATCATACGAAGAAAATAAGGTGACCTTTTTGGCTTCATTCTTTACTTTCATCTTTTTAAATATTTTGGACTATTATTCGTCTTCAAAATTTAAGACATTAAAAGCTACAATTCGCCTAATGAAGTAATCGGTAAACCGATTAAACTATAAAGGTAATAAATATGATGAACATGGAAGTGTTAGCATTGGTACAAGATGAAAATACATCGGCTGAGGTTTTAGAAAAATTAAGTGAAGATGAGGATGAATTTATTAGAGCAAGAGTCGCAGCGCATCTTAATACGTCATCTGACACATTAGTGAAGCTGAGTACTGATGAGAGTGGGCTTGTTCGAGAATTTGTTGCGGAACATCTTAATACACCCGTGGAGACCTTGGTCGCGTTAAGCGAAGACAGGTTTATCGTATCTTGGGTCGCAGGAAATCCAAATACACCGCTTGAGATTTTAGAGAAACTAAGTGATGATGAAGATCAATTTGTACGAATATCTATCTCTGTAAACCCAAGTATCTCAAATGAAATATTGAAGAAACTGAGTATGGATGATGATGAAAATGTTAGAGCAGCTGTTGCAAAGAATGTGAACACACCGATAGGAATTTTGACGAGACTGAGTAAAGATCAAAATGAAAGTGTAAGAGAAGTAGCTTTGGAAAACCCGAGTACACCCACATAAGCGATAAGATAGCTTTCCCACACGCTTTTAAACTATAAGTTATAGTTATCAACTAACTCCTGTTTTCAAGTGTGGCTTCAGCCCAAACAGGTGTTCACTTTTCTCGAAATTATGATAAACTAGTTTTATGATTTTTTACTTGAACGGGCATTTATTTTGAAGCGTCTTATACTCCTTCTTTTTTTCACGGTAACGCTTCTTTATTCTGGCACATCTTATGTGTATGAGGATAAAAACAATAGTGCTACTATTGCTTATATCCAAGATAATGCCAATTCCTTATTTAAATCTACGGATGATTTGAGTAAAGGTTTTAGTGATTCAGCTTGGTGGTTAAAAATTAATATTGAAAATCCTACGGCTGAACAAGTAGATAAGCATTTAATATTTGAATTTCCTTTGCTTGATAATATTGAAATTTATATGATCAATAATGAAAATATTTCTGTACGAAAAATAGGAAGAAGTTTTCTGGAATTTCAAAACGATGTTGATGTATCCTTAAGTAAAATTGACTTCACACTGCAACCACACAGTAAAAAAACACTATTTGTAAAGCTCAAGAGTGATTATATTATTCATCTTCAATATAAAGTATTAGATACAAGAGATACCTTTGAATATTTTACAAAATGGAATATAACGACAACATTTCTATTAACTGCTTTATCCTTCCTGCTTATTTACAATCTTATAAATTTTATATGGTTCAAAAAGAAAATTTATCTGTATTATGTACTTTACACATTTGGTGGAATTATCGCATTTCTTGGTTCTAATAATCTATCGAGTTATTTATTTCAATTAGAAATAGACAACACAAAGTTATATACATTTGGCGGTATGATCTTTTATATAGGACTGGCTTTTTTCATATGCGAATTATTAAAAGAAAAGGTATCATCATTTGATATTAAGTTACGCAACATAACCGTCATAGTTTTATCGGTTTTAATCGTAATAAATTTATTTGATAGTGCTTATACAGCTAAGATATTTTTATATGGCGTCGGTTTGTTAATCACAATACTATTAACCTGGATAATAATCAATGCATTTATAAGACAACACCCATTAGCAAAATATGTCATTCTAACATGGTTGATACTGTCATTCTTTATTAGTTTTTTCCTTTTAAGTATGCTGGGGGTTGTCGGTGTACAATATCGTTATTTTTACATGTATGGACAGATAATTGAAGGATTGATTTTTTCTATTATTATTAATTATCAGCATCATTTTATGTATCTTCAAAACAAACAAGAACGAGAAGCAATAAAGTTAGCACAAATGGGAGAACTTATTGCTATGATTGCACATCAATGGAGGCAACCACTAAGTTCTATTTCTGCTATAACAAGTACGCTAAGTCTAGATATAACTATGGATATGTACAAAAAAGATTTTTTTTCTCAAAGGCTAGAAGACATTAATAAACTAACGCAGCACCTTTCATCAACGATTAACGAGTTTAGAAACTTTTTTAAACCTAATAAAAATTCAATCGAAACACAACTTAAAGATACCGTTTTAAAAAGTTTAGACCTTACAGAAGAGTTGTTCTCAAAAGCAAATATAAAAATTACTACGGAGTTTAATGATAATAAGAGTGTCACATTATATGAAAATGAGTTTATACAAGTTGTTTTAAATATTTTAAGCAATGCACATGATAATTTTATAGAAAAAAGCATAAAGAACCCATCTATTAAAATCACCACTAAAGATAAGGCAATATTCATATGTGATAATGGTGGTGGAGTTTCAGAAGATATCATAAACAAGGTATTTGAACCCTATTTTTCAACTAAAAATGAAAAAAACGGAATGGGATTAGGTTTGTATATGTCAAAGATGATTATTGAAGAACATCATAATGGAAAACTGTCTGTATATAACAAAAATGATGGTGCATGTTTTAAAATTATATTATAATCTAAGTGTTGGGTAATCACTATAAATGAGAACTGGCGTTGCGTAAGATTAGATAATAATTGTACTTGATATTAAAGTTTTCGTATTTGAAAATGAGCAGAAAAGCTAAGTTTTGAGGGGTGAATGGTGCGGATGAGAGGACTTGAACCTCCACGCCTTGCGGCACTAGATCCTAAGTCTAGCGTGTATACCAATTTCACCACATCCGCATGTGATAGTTAAGAAGATTAGTATTGTTAAGAGTGCTTTATTTGAATGGTGCGGATGAGAGGACTTGAACCTCCACGCCTTGCGGCACTAGATCCTAAGTCTAGCGTGTATACCAATTTCACCACATCCGCGTCTATAAAACACTGTTAACAATACTAAAAGGTGGTACGCCCTAAAGGATTCGAACCTTTGACCTACGCCTTAGAAGGGCGTTGCTCTATCCAGCTGAGCTAAGAGCGCACATATATAGGTCGGTGACCCAAATGGTGCGCCCGACAGGATTCGAACCTGTAACCAACGGATTCGAAGTCCGTTACTCTATCCAGTTGAGCCACGGGCGCATTACTGTTTAAAAGTAGACAAATCAAAAAACTCTATTAAGACAGAGAGCTTTTAGCTAAGTCGATTTTCAAGATTTTTAAAATTACAAATGGGGTGGGATACGGGATTCGAACCCGCGACCCCCGGCACCACAAACCAGTGCTCTAACCAACTGAGCTAATCCCACCATGTATATAAAAGTCAAAAATTTTGAAAAGAAACATTTTTAAGAAAATGAATAAAAAAGTGGTCGGGGCGAAAGGACTCGAACCTTCGACCCCCTGGTCCCAAACCAGGTACTCTAACCATACTGAGCTACGCCCCGACACATTTCAACAATAAATTGATGAGGCGAAATTATATACAAAAGGGTGTTGAATGTCAATAGGTTTATGAACAAATAAACAAATACATATCAATTGAACTTTATTAAACATCAATTGAGTATAATCAAACATTATTTTTAAGGTTTTGTATGAAGATTGCACGTTTTACACGATTGGGTTTTATTTTGGCTGCAGCAGGCTCGGCTGTAGGTTTGGGAAACATATGGAAGTTTCCTTATATTGCAGGCGAGAATGGTGGCGGGGCCTTTGTCCTTATCTATCTTGTCACAGTTTTGATTATCGGATTTTCTGTCATGATCGCGGAGATGCTTATAGGATATCTAGGGCGGCTTGACGCGGTAGGTGCATTTGAAAAGCTTTCTGTTAAGAAAAAAAGTCCTTGGAAGTTCGCTGGGTTTATGGGGTTTACCGGTCTTTTGATTTTAACCTTCTATTCGGTTGTTATTGGATGGATCTTTCACTATATCGGTGTGACACTGATGTCTTTACCTTCTTCGGTACAAGAAGCCGAGCAGAGTTTTCATCAACTTTTAACACAAGACATCAGCATACAGCTTTTTTATCATACGCTCGCCTTCTTGACTATAACACTCGTTATTGTAAGGGGAATCAAGGGCGGAATTGAGAAGATGAACTATATTTTAATGCCCATGCTTATTTTGATCTTGTCGGGGATGTTCTTTTATGCTGTTAATTTGGATGCATTCAGCAAGGCTTGGGAATTTATGTTTGTACCGGACTGGTCTAAAATCAATTCTGAGGCCCTGGTATTAGCTGTAGGACACGCCTTTTTCACGCTTTCATTAGGAATGGCGTCTATTCTTACCTATTCAGCCTCTTTGCCCAAAAATACAAACCTGACAAAAACGTCTTTAATTGTAGTCGGCCTTGATACGGGTATTGCTATTGTTGCGGGACTGATGCTATTTACTTTCTTGTTTGAGTATGGAGCAGACGCTTCCAAGGGACCGGGGCTTGTCTTTATATCCCTTCCCGCGGTTTTTTACGAGATGGGAAGCTTAGGCACACTTTTAGCATTGATGTTTTTTATCGGTCTTGCCTTTGCCGGATTGACCTCGGCCGTCTCTTTGCTTGAACCTATGGTTCAGTATCTGATTGACAGGTTTAGGCTTACACGTTTAAAGGCTGCTTTTTTAGCAGGTCTATTTTTCTATATGATAGGTGTTTTTGCTCTCTTAGCCAACACCGAGCAGTTCTCGCAGGCATTGACTTTTGGCAGCAGAAACTTTTTTGACTGGTTAGACTTTATTACAGCGTCTATATTATTGCCATTAGGCGGATTGCTCATGTCAATATTTGTGGGGTATGTCATGCCAAAAGAGCAGGTACACGCAGCATTGAAAAACTCTATGTCTGATCGTTTATTTGAGTTCTGGTATTTTGTTCTAAGATTTATTGTCCCACCTGCATTGCTGGTCGTGATGATAAACTTGATGGGTGTTATGGAAGCGGAGTTGATTATGCCCATGTTTATTATCGCTTATATGATAACAGGCATAATGGCTTATGGAGAGTTTTTAAAACAGAAGTAGCTCTTAAGAAGCAAGGGCTTCTTAGAACTGGATCATCCCGTCTACCGGAGATGATGCAGTCGCGTATGGACGCTTAGGGATTCTACCTGCAAGGTAAGACATACGGCCCGCTTTAATAGCATGTTTCATAGCCTCAGCCATGATCATAGGGTCTTGAGCCTGAGCGATAGCAGTATTGGTTAAAACACCTTCCGCACCTAATTCCATTGCATAAGCCGCATCAGAGGCACAACCGATTCCGGCATCAACGATTACAGGAACAGAAATGGCCTCACGGACAAATACAATATTGTAAGGGTTTTGAACGCCAAGCCCTGAACCGATTGGCGCAGCCAAAGGCATAACGGCGTGAGCTCCAGCATCTTCTAAACGTTTTGCCATGATTGGATCATCTGAAGTGTAAGCCATAATCGTAAAACCGTCTTTAGCCAAGACTTTACAAGCTTCGATGGTCTCCAGGACATCAGGATAAAGCGTTTTTTGGGTATCACCAATCACTTCCAGTTTGATAAGGTCAATACCGGTAGCCTCACGCGTCAAACGAAAAAGTGTAATGGCTTCTTCTGCTGTTGTACAACCTGCAGAGTTTGGAAGAAACTTTACATTTGTTCCCTTGAAAGTATCACGAAGGTTTTCTTTGTTGGGATCAGTGATATTAAGACGACGAACGGCAACAGTGATCAGTTCAGAACCTGAAGCAAGTGTAGC
>Ga0316207_10002217_pt1 | contig 20684 bp, 21 predicted proteins | sample 6weekpyrite_MG_FD_204943 | JGI IMG/M metagenome (GOLD analysis project Ga0316207, IMG submission 204943) | Microbial mat bacterial communities from mineral coupon in-situ incubated in ocean water Damariscotta River, Maine, United States -... | ecosystem: Environmental > Aquatic > Marine >...
GTGCATCACAAAATCAAAGATATCAATAGGTTTTGATAACTCCCCTGATACTAACATTTTCAACTTTTCAACCACATGAGGTTCTGGTGCATACGGTGCAAGACCAATCGTTACTACAAATGCGATGACCATAAACCAAGGTAATTTATCTAACCACTTCATATATCAAATCCTAGCGCTATCATTGTTTGCTCATATATTCGTCTATTAAGACCATTAGCGTCTCATCAATCTCCGCCTCAAGCTCATCGATATTCTTGCCGAATAGCTCAAAGTATTTTTTTGCTTGGCTACGAGATAAATTTTTCCCCAGCATCTTGTACTGTAATTCTTCTAATGATTTATCCGTTCTCGGAACAACCACCCAGTTAATCAACTCAGCTTCCCAACTGGAAAATTCAATTTTCGCAAAATCACAAAAGCCGACAACATAGTTGTCACCTGTCGGGCCAAGGCAACCGCCTTCCACGCGACACTCAACAGTCATTTTCTTTTCTGGGGGTAATTTTGTATTCATGAGATATATCGAAAAAATTAGATGGCGCTAATAGAGTCAGCAATATTATCAAAGATTTTGTGCGAACCCTAATTATTAGATATTAAGCGGCTTATCCGCAGCGCAGTTACTGCAATTCAACGCGATTTCGTCCTGCTGATTTTGCCGAGTACATGGCCATATCTTCCCTCTGTGGTAATACCAATGGGTTCTTTATCTTGTATAACAACTTACCTTATTTTTCTTTGAAAACTTTATCGACAATTTTTTAGAAATCTATAGCACTAAATAGCCTTTAAAATTACACATAAATTGGGGTATTAATACTTTCTTACCACCTGTAGTTGTTCTAAGTCTATATTAACCATGACACAGTATGTGTTTCATAAGAACGTCAACCTCACCTCTGCATCTATAATCTATACTGTACTGATACCCCTCAAATAGCGTCTAGTTCTTCAGATGCCATCATCCATTGTTCTTCAACCTCGGAAAGTTCCTTGCTAATTACCGCTTGCCTATCTAATAACTCTTTAAGCTTTTGTTTATTCGTTTCACTATAGATGTCATTATCGGCAAGCTGTTGTTCCAGCTTTTGCTTATCGTTCGATAATGAGTCCATTAATTTTTCACATTGTTTAATTTTATTACGCAGGGGCTGAGTTTGTTTTCGTTGTTCTGCTGCATTCTGACGTAGCTGTTTACGACTGTCTTGCCCTGATACTTGTTTTTGTGTGTCACCACTACTTGTTTGTTGCCGGTTTTGATCCTTAAGCCATTGCCGATAATCATCCAAATCACCATCAAACGGTTCAACCTTACCGTGCGCAACCAATAATAAGGTATCGGTTACTGTTCTCAGCAAATGCCTGTCATGTGATACAACAACCAAGGCACCTTCAAATTCTTGCAGGGCAACGGATAGGGCTTGGCGCATCTCCAGATCTAAGTGGTTAGTTGGCTCATCAAGTAACAATAAATTAGGTTTTTGATAAACCAACATAGCTAAGACCAAGCGCGCCTTCTCACCACCAGATAATGGTGCCACTGGTGATGTCGCCATATCACCATTAAAAGCGAAACCGCCTAAAAAGTTTCTCAGTTCTTGCTCACCGGCTTTTTTATCAAGCCGTTGCATATGCAATACTGGGCTGGCTTGAGGATCAAGCTGCTCTAATTGGTGCTGCGCGAAGTAGCCAATTTTAATTGCACTGGCAAACTGACTCTTTCCTGATTGTGCTTGCAGCTCCCCCGCAATGAATTTAATCAAGGTCGATTTACCTGCCCCGTTATGCCCAAGCAAACCAATCCTGTCACCTTCACCAATAATAAGTTTCACCTTTTCTAAAATCGGTGTCTGGTTGTAGCCAATCGCGACTTGCTCCATCTTGAGTAAAGGATTAGGTAATTCAGCAGGTGGCCTGAAATGAAAATCAAATGGTGAATCAACGTGTGCCTGATTAATGACCTTCATCCGTTCTAGTGCCTTAATGCGGCTTTGTGCCTGTTTAGCCTTGGTTGCCTTGGCGCGGAAGCGATCAACAAACTTTTGCATATGCGCAATCTCACGTTGTTGACGCACATAGGCCGCTTGTTGGTGCGACAACTGTTCCGCACGGCGTACTTCGAAGGCCGAATAATTACCTGTATGTAATGTCAGTGTTGTTTGTTCTATGTGACCAATATGTGTTGCTACCGCATCAAGGAAATCGCGATCATGCGAGATCAATAATAATGTTCCCTCGTAGCGTCGTAACCAACTCTCTAACCAAATGACTGCATCTAAATCGAGGTGATTGGTGGGTTCATCAAGTAATAGCAGATCGGAACGACACATTAACGCCTGCGCCAGATTTAAACGCATCCGCCAACCGCCCGAGAAATGCTCAACAGGCATTTCTTCCTGCTCAGCGGTAAACCCAAGGCCGTGTAATAGACGCCCTGCTCGACTCCGTGCGCTATGACCATGAATAACATCAAAGGAAATGTATAACTCTGCTAAACGCTCACCGTCGTGTGCCTGCTCTGCCTGCTGTAATTGCCGCTCAAGCTGACGTAATTCAGGATCACCATCCAAAACGTAATCAATCGCAGCCATACCGGTAGCCGGCATTTCTTGTGCAACATGGGCGATGACCGTGCCGGGAATAATCGAGATGTCACCACTATCGGCATGCAGTTCATTTCGAATCAGTGCAAACAGACTCGACTTGCCTGTGCCATTGGCGCCCGTTATGCCCACTTTTTGACCAGCATGGATCGTACACGTGACATCATGCAGTAATTCACGGACACCGCGACGTAGGGATAATTGCTCGAACCTCAACATGCGCGGCAGTGTAACAGCTCAGGCACTGCAAAAAAAAGATTCACAAAAACCCTACCTGTCGTACCATAGCTAAATACGCAACACAGATTAAGACAGGAATTTAAGATATGACAGTTGAACAGCTACTCGAGAAATTAACGAATACTCCGGAACAGGTTGAATTTAACGAGGTTATTTCGGTTATCGATTCAAACTATGATTACCAAGCAACCACATTTACCAATGGCACGACTACCAACCAGGCCGGCAGTAACGAAGGGTCTTGCAAGATATTTGCTTTTGCCCAATTAAACCAACTAAGTGAGCTTGCGACATTGGCGTGCTTTGGGCGTTACTACCGGAAAGATGTACTGCAACACCCCGATGCTGAAGATCATGCCAATATTCGTAATTTCATCGCCTCAGGCTGGGATGGCATCCAATTTGAATCAACCGTGCTCACACCGAACTAGCGTATATGCTACGGATTGTCATTCCGTTATTAATACCTGCCAGTTTATTACTACTGGCAACACTGCTTCACCCAGAATTAGCTAAGCCGATATTTTCAACATCAGCAGTCACGCCACTATTGCCTTTTATTATTGGTGTGCCGGCATTAGCTCTATGCCTACGCTTTAATCGCAGTCGCTACTTTTTCTCTTTATTATCCATCTTACTTGCTTATGTCTTGTTGCAGTGGGTTTTTCCACTGCAACAAACAAGCTTAAGTAGCGTAAGTTACCAGGCCTTAGCATTATTATTACCCATTAACTTATTGTTTTTTTCCTTAATACAAGAACGCGGCATGTTAACCCTATGGGGGAGTAGTAGATTTATTTTCCTACTTATTCAAGCTGCATTAATTTTTCTACTTTATATTTTTTACCCAGAAAATCTTACTTCTATCGTCAATTATAATTTACTCAACGCCGTAACAACACGCTGGACGCTTATGCCGCAACCTGCTCTCTTAACAAGTCTGCTGGCTGTCTTGATCTTAAATGGTAGATTATTCGCCTCCCCCTCCACTGCCACAGCAATCTCGTTTTGTGCTCTCATCAGCAGCTTGGTCATGTTTCAATTTCACCTTGATAACAATGTCGTCATTAGTTTTGCAACCGCGGCGAGCCTCATGTTTGCCATTGCCATTATTCAAGAAAGCTACAGCATGGCTTATATTGATCAACTGACCCATTTGCCTGGTAGACGCGCACTGAACGAACAGATATTAAAACTCGGCAATAAATATTCAATTGCTATGGTCGACATTGATAAGTTTAAAAAATTTAATGATACCTATGGCCATGATATTGGCGACCAGGTCTTGTGTATGGTGGCATCTAAACTTGCCAATGTAGGAATTGGTGGCAAGGCCTTCCGTTATGGTGGCGAAGAATTTTGTCTTGTTTTCCCTGCACAAGAAATAAAATCCGTTTCAAAAGAATTAGAAACTTTGCGTGAAACTGTTGCCAACAGTCATTTTGACTTACGTAAAAAAAATCGCCGTGCTACTGATTCAAAAAGAAATGCAAAAACCAAAAACAGCGTTAAAGTCACTATTAGCATTGGCGTAGCACAACGTAACGAGAAATTAGGCACCGCCCAAGCGGTTATTAAAGCCGCTGACAAAGCGCTCTATCGTGCCAAGCAAAAAGGCCGTAACCGCGTTTGTAAATAATTCCAACTGGGCAAAAAAGATTTATCTGAATGACTGCTAACGGCCAATAGCGGTCATTCAGAGTAACTTGGTTAACCCGATTGCGCCGAACAATTTGTTTGGCGCTTTACTTTATTAGCATGTGTTTATTTGTCACCGCCGCTCTATTTTCAAAACTAATCATCTATTCAGGTAAGCCTGCTTTACGTAAATCTTCAAGGAATTTTTGTTTGAGTTGCGGATTCACTATGGGGATAGTTTTTTCTGTGTGTTTCAGACCTACCGTAGGGTTGGATATGAGCAGCTCGGAAATTGTCCATTCAGCATCTTCGTGTCTGTTCAGGCTTTCAAAAGAGGCTGCGAGGACCAGTTTAACGGGCACTACATTTTCATTGCGTTGCTGGGCCATTTCCAGTGCAGCTATAGCTTCCTTGTAGCGATTCAAAGAGTAAAAGGCCAAACCTTGATTATACAAATAATCCCAAGTGTAGTATGGATTGAGCTGCATCCCTTTAGTAACGTTTGACAATGCTTTTTGGGGGTTACCAAGATGATTGCTTATCAGTGCTAGGAGTCCATATCCATCTGCAAAATTTGGGGCTATTTCTACTGATCTAGCAGCAGCTTGTTCAGCCTTGTCATGCTCCTTGCGCATGAAGTAAACGTAGCCGAGTGACCAGTAGGTCTGGGGGATTGAACTGTTCAGTTTAATGCCTTGCCTTGCAAGTTCGAGTGCACGATCAAGCGTTTCAACAGGACTGTCTGTCCAGCCCCGACGATAATCCGTTGCATGTATATAAGCGAGTGCACCATAGGCACGACCATAGTCCGGGTCACTCACAATAGCTAATTTGTATAGCTCACGTGCCTGTTGGTTAGCCTGTTTTGTTTGTACTCGTGAGAGCTGCTGACCTTCAAGGAAAAGCTCATAGGCCTTGAGGTTGTTTGTAGCATGCACAACAGAATTCTGCCTTTCTGTCGTAGATTGATTAATCGCGAGTTTATCGACAATATTTGAAAGAATTTTATCCTGTAACTCAAAAATGCCCTCTGCATGACTGTCATAGCGCTGGGCCCAGATATTAACTCCTTGTGAGGCATCTATCAGTTGCATATTGATACGCATCACGTTTCCATTACGACGAGCACTTCCTTTTAGGATGTAATTTATTCCCAGTTCTTCTACCAGTTCTTTATTGGTTACGTGCCGGTTTTTATATTGAAGTGACGTATTGCTGGCCATTACCACGAGACGTGACAAACGAGACAAATCCGTAATCAGATCTTCCGTAATCCCGCCCAGAAAAACATCATGTTGCCCACTTTTATCAAGGTTTTCTATGGGCAACACGATAATTGAAGGGTAGTCGATTCGAGTTTCAGAATTTGGCAGTAAAGTAAAAATTACAAACAAAGCAAGCAGAACAATCCCAGCCAATACCGGTACCAAATAATCTGATTTCTGCCACAGCCTGACTGGTGTGTCCGGCCTTGGGCCACGACTTTTTGTCGGTATGATGATGTCATCTGAGTCAGACTGGACTGGTAAAATTAATTGATAACCTCGTTTTGGAACAGTGACAATAATTCGAGGATGTTTTGTATTGTCCCTTAATGCCTTGCGAATTTTTGTGATGGAAGAAGTAACAGCATCGTAGCCGACGAGCGCTCCGTGCCAGACATCCCGTTCAAGCTCATCACGAGATATTACTTCGCCCGATCTGGAAGCAAGGTAAACCAGAACCTCCATGGCTTTTGGTTCTATTCTGATGCTTACATCATTGGAAGATACAAGGCTTTCTGCCGGTGAAATGCGCCATTCACCGATGATGAAAGATTGGTCTTCTATTTTATCCATAACTATAAGCAACTGTATTTAAAGTAATAATACATTCGTCATGTTTCCGTCTGCTTCCCATCATACTTCGTGCAGGACTTTTCGCGCACCAACGAGAACACTCTCAACCTCGAACCATAAACCGGCAAATAAAGGGTGAGAACCATGAAAAACAGAATACCTCATACTCAAGTTAAATACATAGCGATGTCCATATTAGGCGCTTTTATGATCCAGGCTTCATGTTACGCCAGTACGTTCGTTACGGGCAAAGACAATAACAAACAGGTAATGGTCAACGGATACAGCATGTCCTTCGTTGAACAAGGTAAGGGGGAGCCGTTGATACTCATTCATGGCGCACTCAGTGATTATCGCACATGGAAAAAGTTGCTGAATGAACTTGCAGAATATAACAGAACCATCGCAGTAAGCCTGCGTCATTACTATCCCGAAAAATGGGATGGTAAAGGAAGCGATTTAACGATAGATCAGCACGTTGAAGATATGGCGGAATTCATTAAAAAACTGGGGGCGGGTCCTGTAAATATTGCGGGTCACTCAAGAGGTGGTGCCGTCGCCATGCTGCTGGCCAGTCGCTATCCTAAGCTAGTGAAAAACCTCGTGCTGGCCGATCCTGCTCCACTCTATTCCATGCTTTCCGATAAACCGGCAGCAATAAAAAGTATGAACAACAGAAAACAGGTATTAAAAAAATCAATGGCCCATTATCAGAAAGGAGATATTGATAGCGGACTCAAGGAGTTTGTAGAGTACATAGCGGGTGAAAATGCCTGGAAAAAAACGGATAAAAAACGTCGAAATACGTTGAGGCAAAATGCACTTACTCTTAACAGTTTAAATCAGGATGCGAAGACTCGTTTTAGTTGCGAACAACTCAGGAAAGTGACTTCACCCGTTTTATTAATCACAGGGGAATATAGCAAGTCAGTTTATTATCAGATGAATGGCGCTGTAGAGTCATGTCTAAAAAATACAACTAAGGTTGTCATTTCAGATGCCGGTCACATGATGTTTGTTGCCAACCCTACCGCTTTTATTTTTGAGGTGCAGGATTTTATTATTCCACAATAAGCGAGGCTTAGGTTGTCGCCTGTTCAAACAAGTAGGCACTTTCAAAAAGGCCACAAATTCAGACTTTTTAAAACAACTCACACTAAAGGAATGCCAATATGATTAATAGCCAAACAGTGAGCACAATTGCTTTTCAATTTATACGTTTAAGTACATTTGGTGCGGCATTAATATGTCTAATTATTTACAGTACGAATCAAGTACAAGCCAATGATGAAGTGGGTAGAATCGAAATCCATACATTTGAGTCAATGACATTGACCGATCAACAATTTTTACAAGGCAGCAAGAACGGAGCGCCAGTGACTCTTGCGGGGGAGTTGCGATTTCCCCGCAAAAAAATGAAACGTTACCCCGTCGTCTTACTGGTTCATGGTTCTGGCGGTGTATCTGGTTATATCGATGATTGGGCCAAAGAACTAAATAAAATGGGTACTGCCGTGTTTATAATGGATAGCTTTACTGGACGAGGCTTGTACAAAGTCAACAATGACCAAAGCCAACTAGGACGTCTTGCTCAAATTGTCGATGCTTATCGCGCACTCGATGTGCTGGCACAACATAAACGTATAGATAAAGCGCGAATAGCCCTTATGGGATTTTCACGTGGAGGACAAGTCACGCTGTATTCCAGTTTAAAACGCTTTCAACAGTTACAGGGTACGAATTTGAACAATGCGTTTTCAGCATACTTGGCTTTTTATCCCGCTTGTGGAACACGATTCAAAGGCGATGAGAACATAGCTAATAAACCCATACGCATATTTCATGGTAGCGCCGATAACTATAACCTTGTTGCACCTTGCCGAAGTTATGCAAAACGGTTAAAGAATAATGGTAATGACATTTTATTACATGAATATCCCGGCGCACATCACGTCTATGACTATAAGAAACTCGTAAAGCCTATCGTTCTTAAGAAGGCGCAGACTACCCGAAAATGCGTGCTTTTAGAGGCAACAGATGGAACGATCATCAATTCACAAACCGGGAGCCGTTTTACATATGCAGACCCTTGCGTGGAGTACGGTCCTACCATTGCATTTAATCAAAATGCTTACAATAAAACCAAACAAGCTTTGAATAAATTTTTCACATCACACTTCAAGCTTTAGTAACGATTATCGAATGCTATAAATTACTGAAGGGCCGGAGCAAACCGGCCCTTTAAATTTTCACCTGCTTGTGGTTACAGGATTAGCTTTTAATCAATTTTTCTTTATAAAAACTTGTGCATGACACGGTTAACAAAGTCACAAGAGCAAATGCTTGCGTATCTCATTCAATTAATCGGTTTATTGATTCTAACATCGGCATAGGATCATTATAGTTTACAGGTACTGACCAGATTGATGTACCTACTTGAAATACAAACGACGGAAAACTTTCCGCATGAAGTTCACGGGACAACTCTATTTCCTTCTCAAGTTGTCGTTGTGTTTGCTCGGACAGTAAATCTTTTTTAAATCTATTCTCGTCCAGCCCCAATTCACCCGCCAGTGCCATTAGTGTGTCGGTGTCGGAAGGATTACGTGTTTGTTGATAATAGGCTTTTTGGATGGCGGTGGTCATTGCTTCATCGAACTCTTCTCCTTGCTCACGTGCGGCAATCACCGCACGACAAGCAGGGTAGGTAGAACGTCGTGGCCGACACTGTGTCCAAAATTCAAAGTTAAATTTTGTCCCCGGGATTTTCGTTTCAATCTGTCGCCAAGTTTCTTGTAACATGGTTTGCATGCCTTTCGGCATCGGTTCATCTGTATCCACTGCCAAACCGCCCAATACTCTTTGCATCTCAATATCGTGTGGCAGTTCCAATAACAATTTCTTTAGTACTGGTGCAAAACCCCAACACCAGCTGCACATTGGATCGTGAACATAATATAGCCGCGCCACATTTACATTCCGTTATTGAATTTATCTGTTTGTGTTGCACCACTGTTACGGACCAATGCCAATGCAGATACGTATTCTTTTAATATGCCTAAAGCCCACGTAATTCGTTCTCTATAAAAGGTATCAGAGCGCTCATTATTATCCTTCGCATCATCATTTAATACCTGCTCAACGTTCCGAATAATCATTTGCTCTGGTATGTAACAAAGCCGGTTATTTTTATAACTACTCATACGTAGTTCCGCAACCGGATAAGCACCGCCATCGCCTGAAGATACAGCCACAATCATTGCCGGCTTATGGCCGAGTTCATTCTTACTGCTGAGAAGAAACAAGTTCTTTAACCCCGCGGGCACCTGACCATGCCACTCAGGTGCAATCACCACGAAACCATCGCTACTCGCGAGCTGCTCACGAAGCGGCGCCAGTAATTCAGTCCATTTCTCATCGCCATCCCAAACACCTTGATCCCATAAGGGCAAGGGGTTATCGGCCAAACTCAATATAGGTGCTTCATCACAAATACCGTCTTCAAGTGTTTTCTTGATAAACCCAGCAACCTTAAGACTTTGAGATTCTGAGCGGTGACTACCACTAATAATTGTTATTTTCATGCTTTTTCCTGTTTATAATTCGGTTCTTTCTCACATAATACGCAAAGTGTATTAGTTATCCTACTAGGCATCCTCATTATTTAAGCTATGATTAAGCCATATAAAAAATATAAGAAATAAATCACATGAAGCTCTATTTAGTACAACATGGCGAAGCTTGCTCTAAGCAAGATGATCCGGCTCGCCCATTAACCGAACGAGGCAAAGCCGATGCTAATCGCCTTGCAGTTTTTTTACGCCAAGCTGGCGTTAAAGTAGATCATGTCATCCACAGTGGTAAGCTACGTGCAGAACAAACTGCCACAAGACTCGTTAATGCTATCGCCCCTGGTTCTAAAATTGAGGTTCATGGTTCTATTAGCCCGAACGATAATCCTGTTACCTTCGCAGTGCGTCTAAAGGAATTACCGGGTGACAGTCTTATCGTCAGTCACCTGCCCTTTATCCCAGGCCTGATTGCCCATTTAATCGTCGGTAACAAGAACTCCCTCATTACTGCATTCACCCCGGGAACCGTTGCCTGCTTAGAATTCACTCCTGAAAAGAATAATTGGTCACTTAACTGGATGATTCGCCCTGAATTATTCAGTTAGGTCGGTTCCCTTCAGCATGGCAAAGAAACGCTGCCGGTTTGACTTCGTTAAGCTCCGATAGGTAGAAAATTGTGCGTGTTGTTGCGGTTGCATTGGGTCATATTCAATACCCCATAATGGCAAAAGCCCATTTGGCTGAATTGAATACCGCACATCTGCTAGTACATTCGCTTTTTCTGGGTGTACTGCAATATAACCATCCGAGAAGAAATTAAACCGCTGCATGTCTTGGTACAAAATAGACTTCTTATCTAAGGTCGGGTTGTTACGATCAATATCATAGCGAACTATCGAATCACCTTGGTAAATCTTAGGCTGCCATGCCATGCGCACTGCATCGATATAGAGCCGTTCATCTACTTTATAGATTGAACGCCATAATAAGATATTACCAAAGGTCGGTTTCACAATCAGTTCTGTTGGCGTATGACCACGCTTCTCTGCCAATTGCTGAATTGCTGAATCTGCTCGTTCCATTTGTACATAACCTACTGCCAAATAAAAAGCGCCAAACATCAATCCAATTTGGGCCAGACGTGCACACCGGCTCCGATAAGCAAGCACCACCGCTAACAATAATGGCAAGGTGAATATCGGATCTACAATTGAAATTAAATGAAAAGAAATCCGTTCTTCCGAGAATGGCCAAAACAAGTGGGTACCGTAACTGGTACAGGCATCAATGAAACCACTCAAGCTGTAACCTAACAAGCTAAAAACATAAAGCCGCTTAAATGTGATTCGCTTGCGCATTAACGGCCATAAAATTAACGCGGCTACCAGTGCTCCGAAGGGAATAAAAAAGATCGAGTGCGTGAAATGGCGGTGGTATTCAATCGTAAGCAGGCTGTCATTCGCTGATCGAATCAACGCGTCCACATCTGCTAGCAGCCCTGCCGCAAAACCAATCCCGCAGGCAAGCCGTGTCTCTGTTTGTTTTGAACCTGCTTGCGCCAGTGCCGCGCCGAGCACGCCTTGTGTTAATAAATCCATTCTACAAACCTTGATGCCAACATTTGTTCTCATTATCCATTAAACTACGCACCTTAAACAGTCTGAACTATCTGGAAATCGTATGGCAATACATTGGTACCCCGGCCACATGCACAAGGCCCGTAAAGAAATGGTCAAGGCTTTGCCCTCTGTCGATCTTGTGATTGAAGTACTCGACGCACGCATACCATATAGTAGCGAGAATCCAGTCGTCGCTGATTTGCGTACAAAAAACGGTTACACCAAGCCTTGTATAAAATTACTCAACAAGTCTGATCTTGCTGACGAAAAAACCACCCAGGCATGGTGTGAGGCCTTTGAAAAAGACCGTAATGTTAAAGCCCTGCCCATCATGGCGACCCAAGCAGGCCAGGTGAAACCATTGATTGCCGCCTGTAGACAACTATTCCCTGATCGCAAACTAGATAAACCCATTCACGCCATGATCATGGGCATACCCAATGTTGGCAAATCTACCCTTATTAATGCCTTGGCCGGTAGAGTGATTGCCAAAACTGGCAATGAGCCTGCCGTGACTAAAAACCAACAACGCATCGATCTGGGTAATGGCATTGTGCTGCACGATACGCCGGGCATACTTTGGCCGAAGATTGAAAATGAGAACAGCGGCTACCGTCTCGGCTGCATTGGTTCCATCAAAGACACCGCGTTGGATTATGACGATATCGGTTTTTATCTTATTGAATACCTACTCGAAGCTTACCCTGGCCTGCTCAAACAACGTTACGACATCACCAACTTGCCGGCTGAACCACTCCAATTCTTAGAACACATCGGCGCAAACCGAGGCTGTCTTGGAGCAGGTGGCCGTGTCGACCTCGTAAAGATATGCACCATTGTGATCAACGAATTTCGCAGTGGCACACTCGGGCAAATCAGCCTTGAAACACCAGAAATGATTGAAAAAGAAATGGTTGAAGTTGAGCGCATCATCAGAGAAAAGGCAGAGAAGAAAGCAGCACGCAAGAAAAACTTTAAAAAGAAGTAACCGCCCTCCACCCTCAGTAAATATCTGCTGGCCTATTTTTTATTTTAATACCAACTTGTCTTTTTTCATGATATGTTGGTTAATAACAGTAGATAAAAAAGGGTTTAAAACTTTTACCCCTTATTATAGGTAAGAAGGTGAATTTCATGATAAATCTTGAGTGGGATGATTCTTATACAATTGGTATCGATTTTATAGATCAAGATCATAAGCGCTTGTTATCTATTATGCGTGACCTTCGTGATTCAATTTTAGAGGGTAAACTTGAAAAATGCGCAAGCCTATCAAACAACATTATTCAGGAAACCGAAGCACACTTCTCTAAAGAAGAAACCTATTTAAAGAAAATAGGATATCCATATTTAGAAAAACATAAAAAATACCATAAAGAGCTTTTAGCACAAGCCCAGCAAGTAAAGAATATATGTGAAGGCGTCAATCAAGAGCATGACTTAATAAAATGTTTTCAAGTAATGGAATCATTTCTAATTGACGATATGATGAACGGTGATCTGCAATTCGTATCCTTTCTAGAATATGAAGGACACATAAAGCCCAGGAAGAAGGCCAATCTGAAACATTAGCTTAAAAAAAAAACGGGGCGTGGCTTTCACCACACCCCGCTCTTTAGCGAACTAAACCTAGCGCTTATTTAAGCGCGTCTTGGATAGCGGCTACTACAGCATCACTTGATGTTGCATTGACTGATAACAACATGCCTTCACCTTCGTAGAAACCAACCAATGGCGCAGTCTTCTCATTGTATGTTTCAAGACGATTGCTGATAGCTTCTTCAGTCTCATCATCACGTTGAATCGTTTTACTACCACACTTATCACAAATACCTTCAACCTTGGTTGGGTTGCTCTTGGTGTTGTAAATAGCCTGACATTCAGAGTTCTCACAAGTACGGCGAGTTGTTAAACGATCAAGAATAACCTCACGTGGCACATCAAGGCTCACCGCCATATCCAATGTAATACCAATTTTTTCCAACAACACTTTCAACTCTTCGGCTTGTGGGATAGTGCGAGGGAAACCATCAAGCAGGAAGCCTTTCTCACAATCTTTTTCGAGTAAACGTTCACCCATAATGCCCATGATCAATGCATCAGGAACCAAATCACCTGCATCCATATAGCCTTTGGCTTCTTTACCTAAATCAGTGCCTGCTTTAACAGCACCGCGAAGAATATCACCTGTCGAGATTTGTACTGAACCGTCAAGATCGGTCAGCATTTTTGCTACAGTACCCTTGCCTGCGCCTGGTGCACCTAAAAGAATGAGTTTCATGGATGGCTCCTTACCTTATATATGTGTAAATTCAATCGCGCATTCTGCCTGCTGACAGGCAATCCCACAAGCAAAGTCATTTTGCGCTACCCATAAAAAATTTATAGCCAGCGACATTAAGCATAACAGACTGATTATTATAGAAATATTATTTGCCCCGCCATCAGGATTGTTCAGCTTCCGTTCAGTGACACCTGCGTAATCTGCACACACGGTTCAAAAAGGACTGGAACAACAGAATAACGACGGAGGTTATTATGAATATCAAGAATCTTTTTTCGACTTTGGCCATAATCGCAACCCTTAGCGTACCAGTTCTATTTGCTAATCAGGCTCAAGCCGGCGGTCGCCATTATCAAGGCCATGACCATTATTCATCACATCACGATTACCGAGACGTTTATCGCCATGCCCGCAAACATGAGCGACAACACCGCCGCTATGAACGCAAACACCAGCGTTGGCACAAACGTCGGCACTACGAAAATCACTATAATCGGTATCATCGTGGGTATTATCAACCACGCTATCAAGTAGGATATCGCCGACATAACCACCATAACGGACTTAAATTAATTTTCCGTTTTTAGGCAACGTTGATGCCATTCGTCTCATTTTTTGGGGCGAGTGGTTTCTGCCAGAAGCCAGTTACGTGTATGCTAGGACTATGAAAACATTAAAGACATTAACATTTTGCCTGCTGTTATTTAGTTTGCCGATAGCACTCAGCCATGCCAGCTCACCGCGGTGGCAAGCTGGGCTCTTAGCAAAGAATAACCAGATCTCACCGAATGAAGCCGCTGCCCGAGTTCAGGGGAAGTTAGGCGGGCGTATATTGGCTATTGAAACAATTGAAAGAAAAAATAACACCTTCTATCGAATCAAAATTTTAACCGGTAAAGGCACTGTTCGGGTTATTAATGTCAATGCCAACACGGGACGTTTTCGCTAGGATACTTTCATGCGCGTACTGGTTATCGAAGACGAGAAGGCTATTCTTGAGCAGCTACGAACACAGCTTGAGGCAGAAGGTTATATGGTTGACTGCAGCGAGGATGGCGAAGACGGTTTGTTTAACGCCCGTGAGTATCCCATTGATGCAGCGATTATCGATCTGGGCTTGCCCAAACTTTCTGGTAGTGACGTGATACGAACTCTTCGAGACGAAGGCAATACACTTCCTATTTTAGTGCTTACTGCTCGCGGTAGTTGGCAGGATAAAGTTGCAGGCCTTGAGGCAGGTGCCGACGACTACTTAACCAAACCCTTTCACTTTGAAGAACTCGTCGCACGTCTACGTGCATTACTACGTCGCAGCAGTTCAGCCGCGGCGACTGACCAATTGCATTGTGGAGCCATCCAAATCGACTTTTCAAAACAACAGGTCAGTCTTCATGATGCCCCCGTTGAGTTAACGACCTTTGAGTATCGTTTGCTTGAACACCTCATGCGACATGCGGGTGATATTGTTTCTAAAGGCGCATTAGCTGATTATTTGTACCCACATGATGATGACCGCGACAGTAATGTGATTGAGGTTATGGTGGGCCGACTGCGTAAAAAGCTCGACCCTGATGCAAGTATGCTGCCCATAGAGACCATGCGTGGTCGCGGTTACCGGTTTACTCTTAGCCCGAACAGCGAATGAAACTATCCATCAATACGCGTACCATTATTGGTGCAGGCCTGGTGCTCAGTGTATTTCTCGTCCTAACCGGTTTGGCACTTGATCGTGCCTTTGAGGATTCTGCCCGTACCTCTATTCAAGAACGTCTACGCGGTCAGTTGTATCTGCTTATTGGGGAAACAAATGTCAGTGAAACAGGGTCAGTAAGCCTTCCACCTCAGTCGGCACTGACTCGACTTAATCAACCTGACAGTGGCCTCTATGCCAGCGTTTATAAAGATAGTCAGCTGGTGTGGCAATCGAGATCCGTTATCTCTACTCAACCAGCCTTTATTTCAACACTCCCACCTGGTGAGGAACGCTTTGAACACCTCCGTGAGAAAAATAATTTTTTATTCAGTTATGGCATCGACTGGCAAACAGCGACAAGTAATATAATGCTTACTTTTTCTCTCATTGAGGATACGCAAAGCTTTAATGCCCAAATTAACCAATACCGGCAGACACTCTGGAGTTGGCTTGGCGGCATGGCCATTTTATTGTTATTAGCTCAACTGGCGGCTCTTCGTTGGGGGCTACGTCCACTGCGTACTGTTGCAGATGAGCTGGTCAATATTGAACAAGGACGACAAGAGAAACTACATGCCGATTACCCTGATGAACTACGTGGTCTAACGGGCAATCTCAATACATTATTAAGCCATGAACGTGCTCAACAACAACGTTACCGCCATGCCCTTGCTGATCTCGCTCATAGCCTTAAAACACCTCTGGCCGTGTTACAGGGTGCCATTGACGACCCCCAGACTATTCGTGAACAGGTTGGCCGTATCCAGCAAAGCATCGATTACCAACTACAACGCGCAGCAACAGCAGGTCGTTCTGGGCTTAATCCACCTATTCCCCTCCGCCCCGTTATCGATAACTTGGTCGTAGCCTTACAAAAGGTCTATCGAGATAAGCAGCTAGCGTTTAACGTTACCATATCCAGTGACACCTTGATCCGCGCCGATCAAGGCGATCTCACTGAGCTGTTTGGCAACTTACTCGATAATGCCTGTAAGTGGGGCAAACAGATTATTCGCATTGATGCAGAACAAATTGGCGACGTGCTGAATATACGTGTCCATGATGATGGTCAAGGGATCTCGTCTGAGCAACTGGAACATATCCTGCAACGCGGAGGACGCGCTGACGAAGCCGTAACAGGCCAAGGAATTGGGCTCGCAGTGGTACAAGAAATTATTGATGCCTATGGCGGAAAACTGACCTTAAAAAACCATGCTGATGGCGGCTTGCTTATCTCTATCATCTTCCCGAATAGGCCATCGTAAACCCAGCTGATTATCGGGCGGGGAAAATATAGTTAAACAGTACAGTTAATTCTGTTTCTAGCTTTATCCCCCTAAGACATTGTGTCCTTGCCAGGTTTCTATGTTATCCACAAATTCTGTGGATAAGTCTGTGGATTACGTTAGATAAAAAATCATTTTTGGCATCATTTATTGCATTTGTATTACATTGTTCGTTTTTTGAGCAATTGATTTTCTTTATATAAATCAAGGTGTTTCACTTGTTTTACAGCATATAAACACAATTTTATGCAAATTCCTCGCTAAAAGTGATGATTGTTCCACGGCCTGTGTATAAGAATCCTCTGATTCAGCTAAGCAAGGTTAGTTTTTGCACCATTTGAGTGCCTCACAATGCTCATAAAATAGTCAGTACTGGCTGTAAAAAAAGCAAAAATGTTATGTCACTTGCTCAGACGATATTCTATAAGTATCTTGTCAAACAAAACCTAAAGACCTTGGCATAACCAATCTATGAGCACGCACTCCCGTACCCGCACAACCGCTTCTGACGATAGCCATAGCCCCCGTTTCGCTGTAAAAATCATCCGCCTGGCATTTCGTTTATTCGGTGTGCACTTACCAGGACTAATGAGCAGGTACGCCTTTTATCTTTGGTCTCGAACACATCGCTATGATGCACCCGCTCGCGAACAACGATTACAACTCCGCGCAAGTGAATGTTCACTTACAGTAAATGGACTTAATATAGCCGCATGGAGGTGGGGAGATGGACCCAGTGTACTACTTGTGCATGGCTGGAATGGACGTGGAATGCAACTTGGCAATTTAGTCGATCCCTTGCTTCGCGCCGGTTACCAAGTCATTACTTTCGATGCGCCAGGACACGGTCAAAGCGATGCTAAGCATACGAATCTCTTACAAATACGAGATGTCATGCTTGCGCTTTCGCAACAACATGGTTCCTTCCATGCAGTCATTGGACACTCATTCGGCGTGGCGGCCCTCAGTGCTGCGGTTGCATCAGGTATGAAGGTGGCAAATCTTGTCGCCATCAGTTCTCCAGGTGGCTTAAATCGATTGATTGAGCGTTATTGCCAAACTATGCATATTCCAAGCAACACTGAACACTACTTACGCTTAAGGCTAGAACAGCGGATAGGTTCACCACTTTGGCAACAATTTGCTGAAAGCTATCCGCTCAACGAGGCCATGAATCGCGCGCTCATTATTCATGACAAAGAAGATAACTGGGTTGACTGGCATGAGAGCGAGCAATTAAATCGGTGTTGGCCAAACAGCGAACTGCTACTAACCGAAGGCCTTGGCCATGGACGCATTCTCCGTTCGCCTTCTTTAATTAGAAAAATTGTCGATTTTGTAGATAACAGCGTGCTCTTTGACCCTCTCGATTAATTGCCACCCGAACCCTTAATAAAATCCCAAAATGGACGTTAAATTAGATAGGTTATCTCAATAAGGTAAGGTTAAATGGTGTCTAGTCCAATTCCAGTCGCCAGCCCTGTACGTACCGCTCCAACGAGCCCAGAACCGACTGTAGCAAGTGTTAACCCCTTTTCAACTGAGCCTCAAGAAGAATCAGAGATTCCCCGTGCGGTTAATTTTAGCGAAAAGGTTGAGAACCCAAGCCCCGATCAAACACGAGAACAAAGTAGTCAAAATCCTAATCTCCAACTGAGTCCTGATGAACAACGCATACTTGAGCAGCTTAAAGCCAGAGATCGAGAAGTACGGGCGCATGAACAAGCACACCTATCCGCGGCCGGAAACCTCGCTACCAGCGGTGCAAGCTTCACCTACCAACAAGGGCCAGATGGCCAACGTTATGCAATAGGGGGGGAAGTCGGAATCGATAGTGCTCGAGTTCCCGGTGATCCACAAGCCACCATTGAACGCGCGCAAAGAATTCAACGTGCTGCACTGGCACCTGCAAGTCCTTCAGCACAAGACCGCAGCGTTGCCGCTCGTGCAGCAGCAACAGAACAAAAAGCCCAAGCCGAACTCGCACAGCAAGTGCAAGAAGAGCGAGGACAGTCTGCGGTTAGCCTATTTAATGATATCGCCGCCAACTTCGGCGAAAGCAATGATGAAACCAGAACCGATTCAGTGACAGCGCCCATCGATATTTTTGCTTAATATTACCCACACACAAAAACGCCACCACCCCAGTCAGGGTAGTGGCGTTTTATTTATACCAATCAGTTAAGTGAGTTTAACCAACCCGTTGGTAGTATAAATTTTGCGGATGGTTCGCCTGCGCGAAAAAGAACCAGCGCTCTGCAATCAAACCAATGTACTGACTGACGAAAGCCACTATCAATAAACTCGTACTTGTTTCACTAATCGAGATACTTAATAAAATCACTGGTACAACAAAGACCAGTACCAAGAAAATCCATTTAACCGATTTCATAAACAACAACGACATACCGTGGAAGTACTCACGCGTATTAAACGAGCCGCCCATAAAGCCCATTGCTGTTTGTCTAATACGATCATCTCTCACGCCAATCGCTGTTTTCAAGGAAGACTTATGACGAATTCGGGAATTCCGAATAAGTGATGCACCACGTGTCATAAAGGCGGCAACCGTAATAATAATCGCCCAACCAGAATAGAAATTAACCAAGTTCGGCGCCATGTAGGCTGAAAATAGCGCGGCAAAAGTAAAACCAGACGCGCCACCAAGTAAGGTGTAATTAACGACGGTTAGTGGTGTAGCCCATTCTTGCAGGAACTTAATACAGCCGTAAATCATGGCCGTGCAAAGAAATAATAAAAAGGTAACAAGCACACCACCCAGACCCAGTATTAAGGTCAGATCACCGGTGACGCCTGTTTTAATACCAAATACTGTCAGGTCCCAACCATAAGCATGTACTAGCCCATATACAATTACGGCACCAATCACTGTTGGTAATACAATCACTTCACGTGACAACCATGACGTACGCCACATTGTAGCCGTTCGCCACGCACGCTCAGGATGACCTAAGTGAAAAATAGATGAAATTAAACCAGCAATAAGAAACGCAACCGATATCGCACTGCCCCAGACGTAAAAGTCTTGTGACTGTGAAGGCAGAACGTTAATAATTGCGTAACTTTCACCCGTATAAAGGGCTAAAAACAAACCTTGTCCGACACCTATTAATGTCGTCAAAAATATTACTGAAAAAGCGGGATTCATACTCTAACTCCTTACCAACTTGTCACATCATCAAGAGTATGGCTATCGTCGTCGATCTTAGGACGCTCGCCTTCTTTCTTGAGAGGGTTATCTGCACGCACCAATTCGTCTTCATGAATACGAATCTTGGTCTTACGACGCGGCAAGTAATGGTTTGCAGGTTTCGTACCCCATTCAGGCATCAACTGGAAGCCAGCTGCTTCACGAATGGTTTCTGATACTGTTGATTCTGGATCATGCACATCACCAAACAAACGCGCACTGGTTGGACATGCCAAGACACAAGCAGGTTTACGCTCTGCTTCTGGTAGTGTTTCATCGTAAATACGATCCACACACAAAGTACACTTCTTCATGACCTTCTGATGTTCATCAATTTCACGCGCGCCATACGGACAAGCCCATGAACAATATTTACAACCAATACATTTGTCGTAATCAACCAAGACAATGCCATCTTCTTCACGCTTGTAACTCGCACCTGTTGGACAAACCGGTACACAAGGTGGATCTTCACAGTGCAAGCAAGATTTTGGAAAATGAACTGTTTCCGATTTCGGATACTCACCCACTTCATAGGTTTGTACACGGTTAAAGAATGTACCTGTTGGATCCTTGTCATATGGATTGTCATCCGACATAAATCCAGCAGGACCTGAGGTATTCCATTCTTTACAACTGGTTACACAAGCGTGACAGCCCACGCATACATTGAGATCGATGACGAGTGCTAACTGTG
>Ga0316207_10002218_pt1 | contig 20670 bp, 19 predicted proteins | sample 6weekpyrite_MG_FD_204943 | JGI IMG/M metagenome (GOLD analysis project Ga0316207, IMG submission 204943) | Microbial mat bacterial communities from mineral coupon in-situ incubated in ocean water Damariscotta River, Maine, United States -... | ecosystem: Environmental > Aquatic > Marine >...
ACATAATTATCCTGTTGTTTTCCCTGTCACACTTACTGTGACAACAATTTTCGGTGAGTGTGCACTGACATGAGAATACCGAATGCGATCATCAACGTCACCATGGATGTACCGCCATAACTGATCAGCGGTAATGGTAGCCCGACAACTGGCAACAGGCCGGTCACCATGCCGATATTGACGAAGATATTGAAGAAAAAGGTGATAGCGATACTGCCGCCGACGAGCCGGCCGAAGGTGTCCTGGGCCTGAGTTGAGATATACAGGGCCCGTACAATAATAAACAGGTACAGCACGAGTAGCAGCAGGATCCCCATCAGGCCGAACTCCTCACCATACACCGCGAAGATAAAGTCGGTCGAGCGCTCCGGCAAGAACTCGAGGTGCGATTGGGTACCATTCAGCCAACCCTTGCCATACAGGCCACCAGAGCCGATCGCAATCTTTGACTGTACGATGTGCCAGCCTGAGCCGAGCAGATCCTGTTCAGGGTTGAGGAAGGTCAGCACGCGTTGGCGCTGATAGTCATGCATGAAGTACCACAACGCGGGCAGAGCGGCGATGGCAACGAGCAGGGCACTGAAGACAAAACGCCAGCGGATCCCGGACAGCAACATGACAAAGATCCCGGAACTGGCAATGACGAGTGAGGTACCGAGATCGGGTTGTTTCGCAATCAACAGTGTTGGTACAACAATCAAAACGCCGCAGACAATAACGCGTCGTGGCCGGGGTGGCAGTGCGGCATCTGCGAGGTACCAGGCGAGCATCATGGGCAGGGTGATTTTGATAATTTCAGATGGCTGAAAGCGGACAAAGCCAAGGTCGAGCCAGCGCGATACGCCTTTACCTTCACCAAAGACCAGTACAGCAATGAGCAGGAGTACGCCAAGCCCGAATAACCAGGGTGTCCAGAAACGCAGTTGCTGGGGCGGGATCTGGGCGATGACGATCATGACGCCAAAGGCGACCCCAAGCCGGGTCAGTTGCCGAACAAGAATTGCTTCATCCTGGTTGCCCGCACTGTACAGGATGACCAGGCCGAGTGCGGCGACGAGCAGCAGGCCGAACAGTAACGGCAGGTCAATGTGCAGGCTGCCAGCCAGTGAATAACGGCGGCTGGACGGATTGTTGAAAGGTTCCAGGGCCATTACTGTTTATTCTCCTGTAGCCAGCCATCGATGACCTTGCGTGCAACCGGGGCGGCGACACGCCCGCCGCTACCCCCATTCTCGGCAATTACTGCAACCGCGATACGGGGTTTATCAGCCGGGGCAAAGGCAATAAACAGGGAGTGATCGCGCAGGCGATCAGCGACTTCTTCTTCATCGTATTCAGCATCCTGGGCAATACCAAACACCTGTGCGGTACCCGTTTTACCGGCGATCTTGTACGGAGCGTTCAGGCCACTGCTGCGGGCCGTACCACGCGGGCTATGCATCACCCGGGTCATTGATTTGATGACATCATCCCAGTAGGCCGGGTTTTTTAACAGTACTGATTTAAAGCGTACCGGTTGTTTGGCGACAGGATCAGGTTCTGTCGAAGCCTGGATGGACTGCACCAGTGTCGGTTTGAAACGCAGGCCACGGGTCGCCAGGGTGGCCGTTGTTGAAGCCAGCTGTAACGGTGTTGTAAGAGTAAAGCCCTGGCCGATACCCGTGATCAGTGTTTCACCGGGGAACCAGACCTGGTTGCGTTCACGGCGTTTCCATTCGCGTGATGGCATCAGGCCACTTAGTTCACCGAGAATATCGATGCCGGTTTTCTGCCCGAAGCCAAAGGCAGTCATAAAACGGTTGATGTTGTCGATGCGCATACGTTGTGCCAGTTCGTAGAAATACACATCGCAGGACTCAACAATCGCCTTGTCGAGGCTGGTGTGGCCATGACCCTCTTTTTTCCAGTCACGGTAGCGGTGGTCGTCACCTTCGAGCTCAAAATACCCGGGGCAGAACAGTTTTTGTTTGGCTAGCCCTGAATCAAGCCCGGCAAGGCCGAGAAACGGCTTAACGGTTGAACCGGGCGGGTACTGACCGAGGATGGCGCGATTAAACAATGGCTTGTCTTTCGAATTACGCAGTGCGGCGTAACTTTTGCGATCGATGCCAGAGACGAACGGGTTCGGGTCATAGCCCGGCTTGCTGACCATTGCCAGTACCTGGCCATTATTCGGATCAAGTGCAATCACGGAACCCCGGAAATCACCGAGCGCCTTGTCGGCGAGTGCCTGCAGCTTGATATCAATATTCAGTGTCAGGTTGCTGCCAGCGACAGGTGGCGTGCTGTCGATAATGCGCAGCGTGCGTTCCTGGGCATTGACCTCTTCCTGGCGGTAACCGACCTTGCCGTGCAGAACATCTTCGTAGGCACGTTCAATACCGAGTTTGCCGATGTGCGTGGTTGAGCTGTAATTGGCCTTGTCGATGCGTTGCAGTTCCTTGATGTCAATGCGCCCAACATAGCCGAGCACGTGCACGCCGAGTGCACCATATGGGTAATAACGGGTCAGGCGGGCCTGTATGTCGACGCCCTTGAACAGGTGGCGGTTAACCGAGAAGCGCGCGACTTCTTCCTCGGTGAGGCGGTAACGTAGCGGCACACTCTGGAAACGCCGCTTCTGTTTCAACAGGCGTTTGAAGTACTCAATATCACTGTCCTTGATGGTGATGAGTTCACGTAACCTGCTCAGGGTATCGTCTATATTACTGACCTGTTCGGGGATCAGTTCAAGGCTGAAAGATGGAATATTCTTCGCCAGTAACTCGCCTTTGCGGTCATAGATAAGTCCACGTGTGGGTGGTACCGGAACGATCTTCAGGCGGTTGTTGCGTGACAGGGTTGAGAAGTGTTCGTGACTGATCACTTGCAGGTAGACAAGTCGTGCTGCGATACCCAGAAATAGCAGTACGATCACGACCAGTGCAGTGATCGCACGCTGTGTAAACAGCCGCGTTTCACCACCGTGGTCCTTGATCTTGAGATGGCGAGGCATGGTTTACTGGACTCTGAAACGGCGCCGCGTGTTACGCAGAATGATGAACATCCATGGCCAGAGTACGGCACTCGTGAGCGTCGGTAACCAGTAGGTCCAGCTTTGTGGGGTTGAACCTGTAATACCATGAATCCACAGGTTGATCAGCTGACACATGGCGACGAGTATAAGGATCGCCAGTGCCTGTTGGCCAAGCGGGTAGACCCTGATGCGCTGATACAGCTTGATGGTCAGGAATGCGACGAGAGCCAGTGACAGTGCATTCAGCCCAAGCAGGGTGCCAAGGGTGACATCAACCATGATCCCGATCGCCCAGCCCCAACCAATACTGACGCGTGTCGGCAGCGCCATACACCAGTAAATGAGGACCAGCGTGACCCACTCTGGTCGCAGGGGTTGTGCCCATTCGGGCAGGGGTAACATAGTCAGCAGCAATGCGATGGCAAAACTGGCAATAATGATCGGCGTGCCATGACGAGTACTGGGCATCAGCCTTGCTCCTCGTCAGTGGCCGTGACAGCAGGTGGCTGAGGCTGAGGACCGTCTGTTGGCCAGACGACAAGTACCTCGCGACTGCGTTGCAGGTGAGCAGTCGGACGTGCAATGACGCTCAGGTATGGTTCGCCCGGTTTTCGTTCAACACTGATGACACGTGCAACCGGGTAACCGGCCGGGAAGCGACCACCGAGACCCGATGATACAAGCAGTTCACCGGTCTTGAGTTGAGTATCGTTCGCGATATGGAGTAACTCGAGTTCACCCTGGCTGCCATTACCGACCGCAATGGCGCGTTGCCCGGTACTGTTTAACTGAACCGGGATGGCATGACTCGGATCGGTGATCAGCATGGCCGTACTGGAGAATGTACTGACCTGGATGATCTGGCCGATGATGCCATCGGCATCAAGCAGTGGTTGACCATCGTAAAGGCCATCACGGTCACCCTTGTTGATGACGATGCGGCGTGTAAATGGATCGAGGTCGATGCGTAACAATTCGGCAATAAGTACCTTGTCGCCGACCTTGAGTGATGACTCGAGCAGTTCACGCAGACGCATGTTTTCTGATTCGAGCGCGGAGTACTTTTGCAACTGTGCTTTCAGTAACAGGTTCTGGGTGCGCAGTTCTTCATTGTCGCTGAGTAGGTTTGTACGCGACGACAGGCTTTGACTGGCACTGCCGGCTAGAATAAATGGCAGGTTGATGACCTGGCGCAGGGGTTCAATAACGAGGGTCAGGGTGGAACGAACAGTATCGAGGTGCTGGTAGCGGTGATCCATGGTCATCAGCACAAGCGAGATGATGATGAACAGGACAAGGCGGGTGCCGAGCAACGGCCCCTGTGTAAACAGCGTTTTAATCGTTTAACCCCGGTATTTTATGACTCCAGATCGAACACATCGATGCCGTGTTCATCGATCATTTCCAGTACCTTGCCACCGCCACGTGCGACACAGGTCAGAGGTTCTTCGGCGATAATCACCGGAAGACCGGTTTCTTCTGATAACAGTTTGTCGAGGTCACGCAACATTGCACCACCACCAGTCAGTACCATACCGCGGTCTGCAACATCGGCACCGAGTTCAGGTGGAGTTTGTTCAAGTGCATTTTTTACTGCACTGACAATACCCGACAGTGGTTCCTGCAAGGCTTCAAGAATTTCATTACTGTTCAGAGTGAAACTACGTGGTACACCTTCGGCAAGGTTGCGACCCTTGATCTCAAGTTCCTTGACTTCGTTTGCCGGGAACGCGGTACCGATTTCAAGTTTGATCTTTTCGGCGGTCGCTTCACCGATCAGGCTGCCGTAGTTACGGCGCACGTAACTGATGATTGCTTCATCAAGGTGATCACCACCGATACGCACTGAATCAGAATAAACAATGCCGTTCAGCGAGATGATGGCAACTTCGGTTGTACCACCACCGATGTCGAGCACCATCGAACCTTTGGCTTCACCGACCGGCATGCCCGCACCGATTGCAGCGGCCATCGGTTCATCGATCAGGTAAACCTCACGTGCACCGGCACCGAGTGCGGACTCACGGATGGCGCGACGTTCAACCTTGGTTGAACCGCAGGGTACACACACGACTACACGTGGACTGGGACGGAAAAATTTTGTTTCATGTACCTTGTGAATAAAATGCTGCAGCATTTTTTCTGTTACATCGAAGTCGGCAATCACACCATCCTTGAGTGGGCGAATGGCGTTGATGTTACCCGGTGTACGTCCAAGCATGAGTTTGGCTTCGGCACCCACAGCGGAGATGCTTTTGGCGCCACTACTGCCACGATCCTGGCGAATGGCGACGACGGACGGTTCATCAAGCACAATTCCCTGGCCACGGGCATAAATAAGGGTGTTTGCGGTACCGAGGTCAATCGACAGATCGGTGGAAAAAAGACCGCGCAAGGAATTGAACATACTGAATTTTGTCCTTTTTGAGACTGAAATAATGCTAAAGGAACCTCTGATTGATTATGTACGGATTGTGTTACTGACCAAAATCGCTGAGTTCAAGGCAGGTGGCGCAGGTAATGGCCATAGTCCTTACCAAGACGTCTAACGCAGAAATCAGCGATTTTGGGTGTAACCCTCTGAGGGCTCGGGCTATTTTGTTTCCTGACATTGTTATCACTCGCTCATGTAGAATGACTACACATCGCTCGTTCTGCCTCGTCAGGAAACAAAATGGCTACGAGCACAACCTTGCATAATCAACCATAGGTTCCTTGATGGCGCTACTCTATCAATGCGCAGGGTTTTGGGCAAGGCGACAACTGTGATAAGTTTCGCAGCCTGATTGATTTAGTGATCCGGGTTGCGGCGACGTGCCGGGATCGAAATGACGGAGCTGTTATGTCTTTAAGCCAAGATGATGTAAAAAAGATCGCCCACCTGGCACGGTTGTCGATCAGTGACGCGGATATTCCTGCCTACGAGAAGGACCTTTCCAATATTCTCGGCCTGGTTGAGCAGATGAGCGCGGTGGATACCGAAGGTGTCGTACCATTGGCGCACCCGCTGGACATGGCCCAGCGCCTGCGCGATGACGTTGTCAGTGAAGATAACCGTCGTGAACAGTACCAGTCTGTGGCTCCCGCGACGGAAAATGGCCTCTACCTTGTACCAAAGGTCATCGAGTGACCTTACTCGGCACAAAACGCCTGCCAGACACCTTATATATACGCAATTGACCGAAAAGCATTATGCATAACAAGACCCTGACTGAATTATCTGCCGGCCTGCAGGACAAGAGTTTCTCCAGTGCCGAGCTGACCCGCGCCTACCTGGATCGCATCAAGCAGTTTGACCCGGGCCTGAATAGCTACATCACGGTGGCCGAGGAGCAGGCAATGGCCATGGCCGCCGATGCCGATGCCCGCATTGGCGCTGGAACAGCCGCGCCGATGACTGGTATCCCCTTGGCACAAAAGGATATTTTCTGTACCGAGGGCGTAAAAACGAGCTGTGGCTCGAAGATGCTGGACAGCTTTATCTCGCCCTACAACGCGACCGTCATCGAGCACTTTAATAATGCCGGCGCAGTGATGCTGGGCAAGACAAACATGGATGAATTCGCGATGGGTTCCTCCAACGAGACCAGTTTCTATGGCCCGGTGCGTAATCCATGGAATACCGACACCGTCCCGGGCGGTTCATCCGGCGGTTCTGCCGCTGTCGTCGCAGCACGACTCGCGCCGGCCTCGACCGGTACGGATACCGGCGGTTCGATTCGCCAGCCGGCCGCCCTGTGTGGCATTACCGGCCTGAAACCGACCTATGGGCGTGTCTCACGCTACGGCATGATTGCGTTTGCCTCGAGTCTCGACCAGGCCGGGCCAATGACCCGTACCGCCGAGGATGCTGCCCTGATGATGAATGTCATGGCCGGCTTTGATGAACGTGATTCGACCAGCGTGCAGCGTGATGTCCCGGATTACACCGCCAACCTGAATGATTCCCTGGAGGGACTGAAGATCGGCCTGCCGAAGGAGTATTTCGGTGAGGGGCTCGATGCCGAGGTGGGCAAAGCCGTTGAAGCGGCGATCAAGCAGTATGAGCAGTTGGGTGCCACGGTGAAGGAAATCAGCCTGCCGAATACACACCTGGCGGTGCCGACCTACTACGTCGTTGCGCCGGCGGAGTGTTCATCCAACCTGTCACGCTTTGATGGTGTACGGTTCGGTTATCGATGTGATGACCCGGTTGACCTTGAAGACCTCTACAAGCGCTCGCGCGGCGAAGGTTTCGGTGCCGAGGTTAAACGCCGCATCATGATCGGTGCCTACGCCCTGTCGGCGGGTTACTACGATGCCTACTACCTGAAGGCACAGCAACTGCGTCGTCTGATCAGTGATGATTTCACGCGTGCCTTTGAAGACGTCGATGTCATCATGGGGCCAACCTCGCCGAATGTTGCATTTGGTCTTGGTGAAAAGGCGGATGACCCGATTACGATGTACCTGTCGGATATCTACACGATTGCGGTCAACCTGGCAGGTCTGCCGGGCATGTCTGTGCCAGCCGGGTTTGTCAACAACATGCCGGTGGGTCTGCAGATCATTGGTAATTATTTTGATGAAGCGCGCCTGCTGAATGTTGCGCACCGTTATCAACAAGCGACTGACTGGCATATGCGTGCACCTGCCGAATTTGAATAACGGTATATGTCGCAAAAACATAAAAATCTAACGCAGAGGCGCAAAGTCGCAGAGGACGCAAAGTATTTTTTTCGTAAAGAAAATATTGCGGATTCCCTGAGTTCTCTCTGCGGTCTTTGCGTTCTCAGCGTCTCTGCGTTGAAAGAGGTATAAATAGCATGGAATGGGAAGTTGTTATCGGGCTGGAGATCCACGCCCAGCTCGCCACCAAGAGCAAGATTTTTTCCGGTGCCTCGACCGCTTATGGTGCCGAAGCTAATACGCAGGCCTGTGCCGTTGACCTTGGGCTGCCGGGCGTACTGCCGGTACTGAACCACGAGTCCGTGCAGATGGCGATCAAGTTCGGCCTGGCGACAGGTTGTGAGGTTGCAGCGCGCAGCGTGTTTGCACGTAAAAATTATTTCTACCCGGATCTGCCAAAGGGCTATCAGATTAGCCAGTTTGAGTTGCCTGTCGTTGGCCGAGGTAACCTCGAGATTCGACTTGAAGACGGTACGACCAAGACGGTTGGTATTACCCGTGCCCATCTCGAGGAAGATGCCGGTAAATCATTGCATGAAGACTTTCATGGCATGACCGGGATCGACCTGAACCGTGCCGGTACACCATTGCTTGAGATCGTATCCGAACCTGACATGCGCAGTGCCAAGGAAGCGATCGCGTACATGAAGAAGATCCACTCGCTGGTGACCTATATCGATATCTGTGATGGCAACATGCAGGAAGGCTCGTTCCGCTGTGATGCAAATGTCTCGGTGCGCCCGAAAGGCCAGCAAGAGTTTGGTACACGAGCCGAACTGAAGAACCTCAATTCATTTCGTTTTGTTGAGCGTGCCATCAATCTTGAGGTTGAGCGACAGATCGAGCTTATTGAAGACGGTGGGGAAGTGGTACAGGAAACCCGCCTGTACGATGCCGACAACAATGAAACCCGTTCCATGCGCAGCAAGGAAGAGGCCAACGATTACCGTTATTTCCCGGACCCGGACCTGTTGCCGTTGGTGATAGACGAAGCCAGTATCGCCACCGTGCGTGAGACGCTGCCGGAACTACCGGATGCAAAACGTGATCGCTTCATGCAGGAATACGGTCTGTCTGATTACGATGCCGAGGTACTGACCTCAAGCCGCCCACTGGCCGATTTTTTTGAGAGTGTGGTTAAGGCCTCAGGTGGGGAAGCCAAGCTCAGTGCCAACTGGGTCAGTGGTGATTTCACCGGCATGCTGAACAAGGATTCGATTGATCTGGATGACTCACCGGTTACCGCCGAGATGCTCGGTGGCATGATCAAGCGCATTGCCGACAACACCATTTCCGGCAAGATTGCCAAGCAGGTCTTCGAGGCCATGTGGCAAGGTGAGGGTGATGCCGACAGTGTCATTGGGAGCAAGGGTCTCAAACAGGTTACGGACAGTGGTGCGATTGAGAAGGTGGTTGATGAGATCATTGCCAACAACCCTGCCCAGGTCGAGCAGTACCGCTCTGGTAAGGAAAAGGTGTTTGGCTTCTTCGTCGGTCAGGTGATGAAAGCGACTCAGGGTAAGGCCAATCCGGGCCAGGTCAACCAGATGTTGAAGGAAAAACTGAAAGGCTAAGGTTTGTCAGGCTGTGCCCTGCTGATCGGTTTCATCTTCGTGCAGGTGGACGATGACCTTGTTTCGTCCGGTCTGCTTTGCCAGGTAAAGTGCATTATCCGAGTGGTGCAACAGGCGGTTGAGTGATTCTTCCTTTGTACCGGTTGGGTGCTCGACACAAATCCCACAACTGATCGTCATAGTGATGTCGGTTTTGCCATACTGGACCGGGGTCTGCTCGGTCGCCTTACGGATCTTTTCGGCAGCGGCATATACGCCCTCGACATTTTCACCGAGTGTTACGATAAGAAATTCTTCACCCCCCAGCCTGAACAAGTAGTCATTGGTACGCGAATGGCTACGTAACAGGGCAGAGAATTCCATCAGACATTGATCGCCAGCAAGGTGACCGTGTTCATCGTTAATATCCTTGAAATGATCGATGTCGATAATAATGGCGGCGAGCGATGTGCCGTCACGCTGTGCCTGAGCCTGCAGTTTGGGAAACACCTCGAGCAGATGACGGCGATTATACAGGTTGGTCAGGGTATCCGTGATGGCAAGTGTTTCAAGTTTTGAGTGTGCCTTACTAATCAGCGTTTGTTGCTCGCGCAGGCTTTGCACCATGTCTGCGAAACGGTTACTCAGGGCATCGATCTCGTTCCTGGGTACGATCTTGTTTACGGTTGGGAGCTTGCCCTGGGCAACAGCATCCGTGACTGACAGCAGTTCCTTGATGGGTCTGTCGAAGTCACGCAGGAAAAACATCCCGAGCAGCAGGATACTAAGTACGCCGATGACCACGGTCGCGAATGTCAGGCGACTGAAGTCGTGGATTGTTTCGAGCAGGTAGACTTCTGAAACACCGAAGTAAAATGCTGGTGATTGTTGGCCAGCATTGTCTGACAGGTTAACCTGACGCAGGAAGAATGAATCGTTCAGTAACGACAGTACCAGTTTTTGCGGATCGATGGACTTGTTGATAGCTGAGGGGATTGTGCTGAGCGAAATCGTATTGTTGAGTGTGATAAAAACACGCCCCTTACTGATGTTTTCCAGTTCCCTGAGTTTGACGGTGTCATAGCTGCGGGAAATAACGATATAACCCAGTAATTGTTCGAGGTAATAAACAGGTGCACAGGCAACAAGCTCAAAACCATTATTAGTATTAACGTATTCGAGTTTCACGCCGGGTGTATTGCCATGGTGCTGAGTAATATCCGTGATAACGGACGTTTTATGGCCACCAATGATCTTGCCTGATTTGTCTGTCAGTATGTTGTTATCGATGGGTAACCAGCCAAATTGTTCAGACAACAGCTTGTCGAGAGGCCCTCTTTCAGCACCAATTTCGGTGACAATATACATATATTCCTGAATGCGAAGGTCATCACGTACGATGTTGGCGTATCGTTCAAGTTCACGCTGTTCTGCAACAAGGTAGGTATCCAGCAGGTTAGCGGTTCTCGATAGCTGGTTATTCGATTCTTCGAGCAGGATGTCCCGCACATGCCAGAAGGACGTGCCGAGGGCGATCGACAGGAACGTGGAGATCAACAGAATATAGAAGATCAGCCTGGCACGGAATGTCTTGAGGTGGAGCATTTATCTTATTTTTTCAGTGAAAAATGTGGCGCCAGCTGGTGTTCGGTGAATGCGCGCGTGGTTAACATTTCCTGCTGGGCCGTACGCATCAGGTTTTTGAGTTTGTCTGATGCATTCTTGTCAATGATGGCAGACAACTCCCGGTAGAACGGGTAGCTACCAGCCTGCAGGTTTTTCACTGTCGGCATATAGCCGTCGACAGTGATGATCTTGGTTCTGGAATTGTCACCACGTAACCATGCAGTTCCAGCGTGGCCGATTGCGGCCTTGAAGTCACCAACACGTTTGACCATCTCGTCAGCACTTTGCACATTTATGCGTTTGCCCGTAAACGAATCGGGGCTTGGCAGGATACGTTTCCAGTGGCCCGGACGTTTTTTACAATGCAGACGCGTCACGACGACGATGGCCTGGTCGTTACCGCCAACATCTTTCCAGTTTGTGATCTTGCCACTAAAGATATCCCTGATCTGGTTGATACTCAGGTTATTAACCGGATTTTCTTCATGTGACAGGATCATGAGAGGTTCGAGGGCGAGCGGAAATACCTGCAGGTTCTTTTTGCGGACTTCTTCATCATCAAGCTTGCAACAGACAAAGCCAAAGGTTTCCTGTTTGGCAGAGTACTGCATCACGGATTTGATCCCGGCATTGCAGCCGACGCCCAGCATGGATTGTTTGCCGAACAGCTTCAGCGAGTAGTCACCTGATTTCTCGAGTACAGGCTTTAATTTATCAAACACGACCCAGGATGAGTGTGCACCAGCACCAGTGAGCAATTCGCCCTGTTGTGCCGTGGCTGGAGTCACTGTCAGGAGTAGAGCCAGCGCCAGCCAGCGCAGTCTGATCATCCGGTGTTGTAAGTGCATAGTTGCCCTCCCTACAGGCAAGTAAGGCTAATATCCTTGTGAAAAGTAGTGAATTCCATTCGCATGAAACAGGTTAAATGACCTGTCAGGTTATAATTGTAGTGCAAATTTCAGGAAAGTGGAGATGTCTTCGAGTGCTGGCCACAGGCTGTGCAGTCAGGATCTTTACTTAGTTTGAGGGTTCGCCACTCGGTTTCCATGCCATCAAACAGCATGAGCTTTCCTGCCAAGGGGGTGCCGATATCGAGGATCAATTTGAGGCTTTCCAGTGCCTGCATTGAACCGAGTATGCCGACAATGGGGGCGAGTACGCCATTTTCAGTGCAATTCATATCCTCTTCGCCAGTGTCGCGGTACAGGCACTGGTAACACGGGGCAGTCGGATCGTCACAGCGGAACACGGAAAGTTGTCCCTCCATACGGATAGCGGCAGCAGATACAAGTGGCACGCGAGCTGCCAGGCAGGCACGGTTAATCATAAAACGGGTTGCGAAGTTATCCGAGGCATCTACCACGACATCGGCCAGCTGTGCAGCTTTGATTAGCTCGCTTTCATTGAGACGGTTTTGTTCGGTGGTGATTTCGACAAGCGGGTTCAGGCGATTCAGATGAGATACGGCCGAGTCGGCTTTTGATTCACCAATGTTGTCGGTGTCATGCAGGATCTGGCGTTGCAGGTTGGACAGGTCCACATCATCAAAATCGACCAGGTGCAGGTGTCCGACACCGGCAGCCGCCAGGTACATGGCGACCGGGCTGCCAAGACCACCAAGCCCGATGACCAGCACGCGTGCAGCGGCAAGTTTCTCCTGACCGACGATATCGACCTGGGGCAACATGATTTGCCGACTGTAGCGAAGCAGTTCTTCATCATTCATGGCGCAACAATACCAGCAAGTAACCTGCAGCACTACAGGAGTAGCGATTGCCCGGAATCCTCATTAAGAAAAACTGGATACCGGGTCTTAGCTGGTAAAGTATTGCTGACGATGGGACGTCATTAGGCAGATCCCCTATAGCATAGTTTCTCTTCAGGAGAATCTAACGCAGAGTGCTGGCTCAAAGAACCCTACGGGTTCAGTATGAGTACCCTACCCGTACCGGGTCAGGGCAAAGGCGCAGAGGTCGCAAAGAAAATATCAAAATTGCTATACGCCAAGGCATTCAGATACGTCGTCATTCCGGCATGCCTTTAGCCGGAATCCACATTAAGAAAAACTGGATACCAGGTTAGCATGCCCCCTTGGATACGGGGTTCGGTGTGACGACATTATTTATTTTCAACGCAGTCAGCGCCGCTTAAAGAAAATAATCACAGGTATTTACGCCAGTGGGTGGGTCGCTCATCTCTACAACCATGCGGCAGTCGCTGGTAGCGGTGGATGTAGATATCCCGGGTCATCTTGCTGTCAGGGTGACAGCCCATGTTCATGCACTGTGTCTCTTCGGTGTAGTGATACAGGGCACGGCGGAGTTTGCACATGATGCTGTTTTCGAGGTGGAAGCCGACCTCGGCAAGCCCGGTTTCGATAATCTTCAGGCTGACATGACGCAGGTCATAACTCAGTTGCAGGCGGGTCTCGGAGTGCGGGTAAAGCCGTATTATCCCCGGGGCATCGGCAAGTAACAGGGTGGCCAGGTGCGCAGGCGAATCATTCCTGTCATGCAAGTCTGCAAACAGGATATCGCGGTGCTTGATACAGTCAGTTAAGCTGCTATCCATATTTCCATCATAGATCGATGGTAATAATATGCAAGAAGCCCGGAAAATCTACCGGTTATAATGGCTTGCGGCCCCTGCAAACACGGTCGTGACCCGCCAGGTCCTGGCAGGTAGTGACTGCCTCGTAGCCATTTTCAAGGAATAGTTGTCTGACTGCCTTACCCTGATCATAACCATGTTCGACTAACAGCCAGCCGCCTGGAATGAGGTGCTCGGCCGCCTGGGCGGTGATGAGGCGAATGGCATCCAGGCCGTCTTCGCCTGATGCAAGCGCAAACTGTGGCTCACAGGCCAGTTCGGCCGTTTTCAGGTGAGGATCATTGGCCGGGATATAGGGTGGGTTGCTGATGATGACATCAAACCTGTCAGTACGGGCAAGGGCGCTGCACCAACTACTGTGCAGGAAGCGGATCTGTGGTTGTTTCAGGCGCTTCGCATTGGCCTGCGCAACGGCCAGAGCGGCTGTTGAAAGGTCGATTGCGGTGACCTGGCAGCGTGGACACTCGCTTGCCAGGGCAATCGCGATGGCGCCACTGCCGGTACCCAGGTCGGCAATGCGTACGGTGTCTGCATCAGGCAGGCAGGTCAGTGCCTCGGCAACAAGCAGTTCGGTGTCCGGGCGTGGAATCAGGGTATCAGGCGTGACCTGCAAGGGCAGCGACCAGAATTCACGTTGTCCGGTCAGGTGGGAGACTGGCTCACCTGCACTGCGGCGTGCAAGCAGTTGCAGGTATTCCTTGATGGTGTGTGTATCGAGTTCAACCTCCGGCCAGGCGCGCAGGTAAGAGCGGGGCTTACCAAGTACATACGCAAGCAGGACCTCGGCATCGAGCCTGGCCGAATCAAAGTCAGCGAGTTGCTGTTCAGCGGCCTTGAGAAGTTCGTCAATGCGGCGCATCCGTTGCCAAGCGCCCCCTCAGTCGCCCATAGCAGCGAGCAGGTCAGTCTGGTGCTCGTGTCGCAGTGGATCAATGACCTGACTCATGTCACCTTCAAGAATGTCCGCCAGTTTATACAGGGTCAGGTTGATGCGGTGATCTGTCAGACGACCCTGCGGGAAATTGTAGGTCCGGATACGCTCTGAACGATCGCCACTGCCAATGAGATCACGGCGTTGTTCGGCCTGCGCAGTCGTCTGTTTGTCGCGCTCAGCTGTCAGCAGGCGGGCCTGCAGTAATGACATCGCACGGGCACGGTTCTTGTGCTGGGAGCGTTCATCCTGGCATTCGACCACGGTGCCGGTCGGCAGGTGAGTAATACGGATCGCCGAGTCAGTCTTGTTGACGTGCTGTCCGCCGGCCCCGGAGGCGCGGAAGGTATCGACCTTAAGGTCGGCAGGGTTGATGTCGATTTCTTCGACGGCTTCGACCTCGGGCATGATCGCAACGGTACAGGCCGAGGTATGGATACGGCCCTGTGATTCGGTTTCCGGTACACGCTGTACACGGTGACCACCGGATTCAAATTTCATGTTTGAATAGACGCCCTTGCCAATGATGCGCAGGACGACTTCCTTGTAACCGCCATGTTCACCTTCGTGCTCGCTGATGACCTCAGTTTTCCAGCCCTGGTTTTCGGCATAGCGTGTGTACATGCGGAACAGGTCGCCGGCAAACAGGGCAGCCTCATCACCGCCGGTGCCGGCACGGATTTCAAGGAAGACATTACTTTCATCATGCGGGTCGGTGGGTAACAGCAAGATCTGCAACTCGGCTTCAAGATCATCGCGTTGTTGCTTTGCTGCCTTGATTTCTTCGCCGGCCATTTCTCGCATGTCGGCATCGTCATCCTCGAGCATGAGTTCGGCGGTGCTGAGGTCATCGAGTGCCTGCTTGTAGCTGTTAAAGCAGTTAATGATCGGGTTGAGCTGCGCGTATTCTTTCGACAGATCACGAAACTTGTTGGTGTCCTGCACGGTATCGGCGTCAGCGAGTAACGCGTTGATTTCTTCAAGGCGCTCGGCAAGGGTATCGAGTTTTGAACGTATGGATGCTTTCACTTGGGTACTCGGGATCAGGTTGATTTAATACGGGTGTGTAGCGGCTGCTACGGGTAAGACAGCAAAGCGTAGCTAGGGTTCTTCACCCAGGTCGAAGAGTTCGCGGACAATGTTCAGGACATCGATCCTGCCGTCATAACCGGCCTGGCGCATGCGCGCGCTGGGCAGGTGGGTCAGTTTATTGGTCAGCAGCCGGGCCATCTCCTGCAGGACAACCTCGGGGTCATCACCATTCTGGATACGCTGCAGGGCACGTATCGCGGTTTCATCGCGCAGTCGATCGGCATGATCACGGAAGTCGCGAATCGTCGAGATTGAATCCAGTGAGCGTAGCCAGCCCATAAAATGTTCGACCTGGGTGTCGATAATCTCTTCGGCCTGGTTGGCGGCATCCTGACGTGACTGCAGGTTTTCCTGGATGATCTCCTGCAGATCATCGACGCTATAGAGGTAGACGTCATCGAGTTCATCCACTTCAGGTTCGATGTCGCGCGGTACGGCAATATCGACCATGAACATCGGTCGATGTTTACGTTGTTTCAACGCACTTTCGACACTGCCCTTGCCAAGAATCGGCAGGGTACTCGCAGTGGAGGAGATAATGATATCGGCCTCGGCAAGGTGCGCAGGCAGCTCTGACAGGGCAATCGCATAGCCGTCGAACTGGCTTGCCAGTGCATGGGCACGTTCAACAGTACGGTTGGCAATGATCATGCGCCCGATACCTGATTCATTCAGGTGGCGGGCAGCCAGCTCAACTGTCTCGCCAGCGCCAATCAGCAGTGTGGTCAGTTCGTTCAGGTCACCGAAGATCTGTTTCGCCAGTGACACGGCGGCAAACGCGACGGAAACGGGACTGTGGCCAATGGCCGTGTCGGTGCGGATCTGCTTGGCCACCGAGAAGGTGTGTTGGAACAACTTCGACAGGGTTTTGCCGACGGTACCGGCTGCACTGGCCTGTTGGTAGCAATCCTTCATCTGGCCGAGGATTTGCGGCTCACCGAGTACCAGTGAATCGAGGCCGCTGGCTACACGCAACATGTGTTGTACGGCATACTGATCCGGGTGGCGGTAGATGTACGGTTCAAGTGAACCCTGATCAAGCCGATGGAACTCTTGCAGCCAATTGAGGACTACATCACTGTTGGCAGCATCGAGACCGCAATAGACTTCAGTGCGGTTACAGGTAGATAGAATGGCAGCTTCTTCGACCTGGGTACGTTCGGTCAAATCCTGAAGCGCAGACTGCATCGACTCCGGGCTGAACGCGACGCGTTCGCGGATCGCTACCGGTGCGGTCTGATGATTGATGCCAAATGCAAGCAGTGCCATAACTCGTTGTGTTAAATGTGGTTTATGATATTCATGGATTTGGACAGCATAATGTCACATGAATAGCCGATTAACATACTAATGAAAAAGACATTATACTAAAAAATATTGGGTTACATTCGCTTATCTTGATAATGTTTCAGGGTTTTCAGTGTTACCCGGGCAACGGGGCGGGATGCCATGCCACTATCAAAGCAGGATGATATGACAAGAAATTCACAGTTTTACCCTTTTCTGCTCGCAGGACTGCTATTGCTGCCAGCGTGTAGCACATTAAATGCGCCGCCGGCCGATAAGGGCGCTGAAAAGGTTGAGGCCAAGGCAAAGGCCAATTCGAAGGAGGATGCACCGGCGCAGCCGAAGCCGGACCTCCCGGATGTTAAACTTGATGCTAACCTGTTGTTTACCCTACTATCTGGCGAAATAGCCGGGTACAGGGGCAAGCTTGATCTTGCCACGCAGCAGTACCTGGATGCGGCCCGCAAGACCCGTGATCCAAGGGTCATCGAACGTGCCGTTCGTGTCGCGAATTTTGCCAAGAACGCTGCATTGGGCCTGGAAGCGGCCCGGTTATGGGTCGAGGTTGCGCCGAAATCGACCAAGGCGCGCAATAACCTGGCCAGCCTGTTACTACGAAACGGTAAGCAGGAAGAGGCCATTAAGGTCCTCGAGGCCATTATCCAGTCGGCACTGACTCTTGAGACCGGTTTCATCCTGGCAGGTAAGTTGATCCTGGCCGAGCCAAACCGTGACCTTGCTGTGGCGGTTGTCCGCCAGCTGGTACAACGAAATCCGAAGGTCGCATCAGGACACTTTGTGCTGAGTTCGCTGGCAGAGCAGACCGGCAAGCTTGCGCTCGCCGAAAGCAGTGTGCGCGAGGCTATCAAGCTGCGTACTGACTGGAGTGATGCGAAAAACCAGCTTGCACGTATCCTGCACCTGCAGGGCAATACCGACAAGGCGGTGGCCTACCTGGAGTCTGTGCTGGAAGAAACGCCGGATGATAACAAGCTGCGTCTGAGTTATGCGCGTCTGCTTGTCGATGCAAAACAGATAAAGAAAGCACGGGGTGAGTTTGAACGACTGGCGGCGGCATCTCCGCAAAATACGGATATTCTGTTTGCGCTGGGCATCCTCGCCCTGCAATCTCCCGATTATGAATCTGCCGAAAAATACCTTTCTCGCGTTGCAGGCAAGGGACGACGGGGAATGGAGGCCAGCTATTACCTTGGCCAGATTGCCGAGCAGCGTAAACAGCCCCTCAAGGCTATTCAATGGTATAGCAAGGTTGGTCACGGTGAATTTGCGTTTGATGCAAAGATACGAATTGTTCGACTGTTGACTGCCGAAGGTAAATACGATTTTGCCCTGCAGCGGCTGAAAGCGATCAATGTTCGCGGCGACGCACAGTATGTCAGGGTGATACTGGCAGAAGGTGATATTTACCGTAATATGAAGCGCTTTGACGACGCAATGGCGCTGTACAACGGGGCAATCGAAAAACTGCCGGAGAACAACGACCTTCTGTATGCACGTGCACTTATGGCAGAACGCGTCGACCGCCTGGATATCCTGTTTCAGGATCTGAAGTCGGTCCTGAAACGTGACCCGGATAACGCCCATGCCATGAATGCACTCGGTTATACACTTGCGGATCGAACCTCACGCTATGACGAGGCGCTTCAATATATCAGCAAAGCCTACGCATTGTTGCCCGATGATGCAGCGATCCTCGACAGCATGGGATGGGTGCATTTTCGTCTTGGCAAATACGAAGAAGCACTGAAACATCTGACACGTGCCTATGATTTGAACAGTGATGCTGAAATTGCTGCACACCTTGGCGAGGTATTGTGGGTCATGGGTGAAAAGCAACGCGCCCGCAAGGTGCTGAACCAGGGTCTGGAAAAATCTCCAGGTGATGAACACATTGTTGAGGTCATGAAACGTCTCGAGCTATGAAGTACCTGTCGGCCTTTTTTTTCATCATCCTGTTAAGTGGTTGTGACGTTCTGGTTTTGTCAGAACCACCGGTGTCTGCAGTTGCAGACCAGCGGGCTGCCTGGGAGCAGCATAAAAAACGACTCAGCCTGCTCGAGGCATGGAGTATTGATGGACGGATCTCAATCCGGCTTGCCGATGAGGCGTGGCATGCAAACATCGTCTGGCGTCAGATCGACAAGGCCTACCACATCCAGATATTTGGCCCGTTCGGGGCAGGCGCCGTGCAACTCGATGGCAGCCCGCAAACAGTGGTGCTGACGCATGATGGGCGAAAGACGCATTCAAATGATCCGGAGCAATTACTCGCCCAACAACTCGGCTGGCGCGTGCCTGTGAATGGCTTGCGTTACTGGGCGGTTGGCCAGGCGATACCGGGCGAGCCGGCCAAGGTTGAACTGGACGCGGCCGGACGATTGGCTGTGCTCAGGCAAAATGGCTGGCACATCCGTTACCGGCGTTATGTCGATGCCGCTGGCTTTACGTTGCCGGGCAAGATATTTATGGATAATGAAGGTCTCGATGTACGCCTTGTCATTGATAATTGGCAGACCACGAGACAATCGGGATGAATCCACCCGCTGTCTGGTTGGCACCGGCCAAGCTGAACCTGTTTCTCCATATTACAGGACAGCGCGCTGACGGGATGCACGAACTGCAGACCGTTTTCCAGTTCCTCGATATGTGTGATGAACTGACATTTGCACCCCGTGAAGATGGTTCGATCTACCTGCAAGACGGGATTGAGGGTGTCCCTGCTGAAGACAACCTCATTGTCCGTGCAGCCCGTGCATTACAGGTACACTGTGGCACTACCCAGGGGGCCGATATCAGTCTGCTCAAAAGGCTTCCGGCCGGTGGCGGCCTGGGTGGAGGAAGTTCTGATGCGGCGACGACGCTGGTAGCGCTGAACCAGCTCTGGGCCTGTGGCCTGGGGAAAAACGAACTGGCTGGGCTCGGCCTGAAGCTGGGTGCAGATGTCCCCATATTTGTCCATGGTCATGCGGCCTGGGCCGAGAGCATCGGTGAAAAGTTTGAGCCGGTTGACCCGCCAGAACCCTGGTTTCTTGTGATTCAGCCCGCAATTCAGGTCAGTACAGCGGAAATCTTTTCCGCTCCGGAATTGACACGTGACTGTCCGCCCATCACAATACGCGACTTTCTGTCAGGACAGGCGACAAATGTCTGTGAACCGGTGGTGCGGAAACGTTACCCGGCTGTCGATATGGCGCTGAAATGGCTGGAAAAATATGCCAGTGCAAGGATGACCGGAACGGGTAGCTGTATATTCGCTGCGTTTGAATCTGAGTCGCAAGCAATTGATATACTGCATAAAATGCCGGATGCATGGCAGGGTTTTGTTGCCAGGGGCTGTAACCAGTCACCTTTATATAGGGATAGGTGATTGATGATTTATGATTGCAGATTGATGATTTTTTTAATTCATCAATCTGCAATCATAAATCAGCAATTGAAGTTTTTGGGGCGTCGCCAAGCGGTTGCCCTGAGCCTTCGGGACGAAGGATAGGGTAGTCGCAATGAACCCGCAGGGTTCTGTGACATACCCACTCGAAGAAATTATTGGGGCGTCGCCAAGCGGTAAGGCCCGGGGTTTTGATCCCCGTATGCGCAGGTTCGAATCCTGCCGCCCCAGCCAAATTTATTGCCCGCAGGGCAATGGCTGGAAGGCCGGATGAGAACCTCAAGGTTCGACAACGGAGCGAAGCGAGGTTGAACGTGCGAAGCACGGCCCGGAGGGCGAGGACATAGTCCGAGTAATCCTGCCGCCCCAGCCAAATTTATTGCCCGCAGGGCAATGGCTGGAAGGCCGGATGAGAACCTCAAGGTTCGACAACGGAGCGAAGCGAGGTTGAACGTGCGAAGCACGGCCCGGAGGGCGAGGA